>Ga0315907_10003216_pt1 | contig 19528 bp, 13 predicted proteins | sample LakEriMetagenome_3_FD_203525 | JGI IMG/M metagenome (GOLD analysis project Ga0315907, IMG submission 203525) | Freshwater fungal communities from buoy surface, Lake Erie, Ohio, United States - Buoy 12 MA123 | ecosystem: Environmental > Aquatic > Freshwater > Lake > Lake biofilm | place: USA... | reverse complement strand
CCATGCGCCGCATCACCGCCCTCGGTTTTGCCGCTGTGTGCCTCAGTGCCTCAGCCGCCCAGGCCGCCATCACGCGCCTTGAAATCGTGAAGGTCGAGCCAGCCTTTGGTGGGCGCAGCTTCGGTGCAGCAGGCACCTTCGAGCGTGTGATGGCCAAGGCCCACGGCGAACTCGACCCGAGCTCACCAGCCAATGCCTCCATCCAGGACATCGCACTCGCCCCACGCAATGCGCGCGGACGCGTGGAATACGTGAGCGACGTGGAGATCGTGCGCCCGGCCGATCGCAGCAAGAGCAACGGCGTGCTGTTTTTCAACATCACCAACCGCGGCAACAAGGGCGCGCTGTCGCTCTTCAATGTCGACGTGCCGCCCAATCTCACCCAGATCAACAACCTGGAAAACCCCGGCGACGGCTTCTTGCAGCGCATGGGCTACACCACAGTGTGGTTCGGCTGGCAGGGCGATGTGCTGCCGGGCAACCATCGCATCCAGCTGAAGGTGCCGGTGGCGCGCAACACAGACGGCTCGCCGGTGACCGGCCTGGTGCGCTCGGAAATCGTCACCGCCACGCCCACCCACACGCTGAATGTGACCAGCGGCTGGTTCACCGGTGCGACACACGCGCCTTACCCGACCGCCGAGCGCGACCACACCAAGCCCTTCGCCGATGGCTTCGTGCCCAGGCTCACCATGCGTGCCAGCGCTCAGGGTCTGCCGATGACCGTCCCGCCCGGCGAGTGGTCGTTCGGTGCCTGCCCCGATGGCAAAACGGTCACACCCAGTGATACGCAGGTCTGCCTGAAGTGGGGCTTTCGCCCCGACCGCATTTACGAACTGAGCTACCGCGCCAAAGACCCGCTGGTGCTGGGCATCGGCTTTGCGGTCACGCGAGACCTGGCTGCCTTCCTCAAACACGACGCGGTCGATTCCAGCGGCACGGCCAACCCGGTGCGCATCCCGAACGCCAAGACCATCGTGATGGGCTCCTCACAGAGCGGGCGCTTCATTCGCTCGTTCCTGCATCGGGGCTTCAACCGCGACGAGCGCGGGCGCATGGTGTTTGATGGCGCACTGCCGCACATTGGCGGCGGACTGATGCCGCTGGATATCCGCTTTGCGCAGCCAGGCCGCTCGGCCGGCACCGAAACCGTCGACAACCTCTATCCCGGCACCGAGTTTCCCTTTGCCTATGGATCACTGACCGATCCCCTGACCGGTCGCACCCAGGGCATCCTGGACCGCTGCTCGGCCGACAAGTCGTGCCCGAAGATCCTGCATGCCGCCACTGCGCTGGAAATGTGGGAGTTGCGCCAGTCGCTGGGATTCACCGATCCGCTGGGACTGCGCGACCTGCCAGAGCCGGCTAACGTGCGCAGCTACATCATGTCGTCGACCCAGCACGCGAGTGCGCCCATGCCGCTGCCGGCCAAGGCCCCCTTTGCGGGATGCGAGCAGCAGTCCAACCCCAACCCGCAAACCTGGACCATGCGTGCCCTGCTGCAGGCGCTGACCGACTGGGTCAAAGAGGATGCATCGCCGCCTCCCAGCGAGCGGCCCACCATCACGCAAGGCAACCTGGTGGCGCCTGACCAGCTGCGCTTTCCCTATATTCCGGCCAACACCTACGGTGGCGTGACACGGCCAGCCGTGCGCTACCTGGGTCTGCACAATCCGCTGCACGTGCAGGACTACGGGCCGCAATTCAAGGCGGGCGATACCTCGGGTGTTGTGCTCACCGATCCGCCTTTAATCAGCACGGGCCGCTACAACAACCTGGTGGCGCAGGTCGATCAGGACGGCAACGACCTGGGCGGCATCCGCAATGTGTATGTGCAGGCCCCCATCGGCACCTACACCGGCTGGAACGTGTTCGACCGTTCGCGGTATGCCGACGGTTTCTGCACACTGCAGGGCAGCTTTATCCCGTTTGCTGCCACCCGCGAAGAACGCATTCGCACAGGCGACTCGCGCCTGTCGCTTGAAGAGCGCTATCCGAGCCGAGAGGCCTATGTAGCGGCTGTGCGCAATGCCGCGGCCGATCTGCTCGCCAAGCGCCACCTGCTGCCGGAAGACGCGCTGCGTCTGGTCGCGGAGGCTGAGCGTGATGGATGGACGAAGCGCCCCTGAGTAGATCGGGCACATTCAGCAGATCGAGCCGATCGACCCACCGACACAATACGCCTGATAGAAAAGATTTTTTCCCGGTATGACCTTGTTGCCGAATCCCTTGAACTGACCCTGGAGACCCCACGATGAGCCGCATGAAATTTGGCGCCTTCCTCGCGCCACACCACCCGATTGGTGAGCATCCCACCCTGCAGTTCCAGCGGGACATCGACCTGGTCGAACAACTGGACCGCCTGGGTTACGACGAGTTCTGGTGCGGCGAGCATCACTCCACCGGCTGGGAAACCATCGCCTCGCCCGAGATGTTCCTGGCAGCGGCCGCGCAGCGCTCGCACACCATCAAGCTGGGCACGGGTGTCATCTCGCTGCCCTATCACCACCCCTTTAACGTCGCCCAGCGCATCGTGCAGCTCGACCATATGAGCCGTGGCCGCGCCATCTTCGGCTCAGGCCCGGGTGCGCTCGCCTCCGACGCTTACACCCTGTGCATCGACCCGCTGGTGCAGCGCGACCGCCAGGACGAAGCCCTGGGCGTGATCAAGCGGCTGCTGGCCGGCGAAGACCGCTTCAGCTATGAGTGCGAATGGTTCAAGCTCAAGGACGCTCGCCTGCAGCTGCTGCCGCTGCAGGAAAAGCTGCCCATGGTGACGGCCTCCACGATCAGCCCCTCGGGCATGACCCTGGCCGGCAAATACGGCACCGGCGTGATTTCCATTGCCTCCACCGCTGCCGAAGGCCTGGCCGCATTGGCCACGCAGTGGAGCTTCGCTGAAGAAGCCGCGCGCAAGCATGGCAACACCGTCGATCGCAAGGACTGGCGCGTGCTGCTGTCGTGGCACATCGCCGAAACGCGTGAGCAGGCCCGCAAGGAAGCCGGTGCCGGCCTCATGCGCTGGAACAACGAATACATCTGCGAAACGCTCAAGCGCCTGGGCAGCAAGCCATTCACCAGCCCCGATCAGGCCGTGGACGAGACCGCCTTCTCACCGGGCGCGGCCGCGGTCATTGGCACACCCGACGACTTGGTTGCAGCCATCCGCAAACTGATTCCGCTCACGGGCGGCTTCGGCACCCTGGTGGGCTTCGTGCACGATTGGGCCAACCCCGAAAACACCCGACGCAGCTGGGACATGGTCGCCCGCTATGTCATCCCCGAGGTCAACCGCATGCTCGACGATTACCGCGAGTCGCGCATGAACGTGGTCAACAACCCCGAGCCCTTCCAGCAGCGCGACAAAGCGGTCATGAACAAGATCCTGGAGCACGACAGCGCAGCCGCCGCGTTGGCCAAGATGGCCAACACCGGGCGCCTGGCCATGCCCGGTGTCGCCGCGGGTCTGTCGAACAAGGCAGGCTGATCGCCGCTGCGCGAATGCTGCGCGTGTGGCACAGATCGCACGCGCAGCCCGTCAGTTCAGGATGACGACCCCAATGCTGGGGTCGCGCAACGCGCGCTCAAGGTGATCGGCTGCAGCCAGCAGCTTCACCAGCACGCGATCATTGCCGACGTTACCCAACACCACATGAATCAGCTTTGGGCGATAGCCCATCGCGGTCACCAGCACCGGGAAATCATCGTCTTTAGAAACAAGCACGAAATCGTGGTCCCGGGCAAATTCACACAGGCCGCGATCCGTCGCACGCTCCAGACCGAGCAACGCCACCTGACTCGTGCCTGGAAACCGTTCCTGCAGAGCCGGAACCAGTCGACGCGAGAGGTTTTCGTCAAGCAGCAGCTTCACACAGCGGCAGACACTCGGACTTCGTGGGATTCTCGCGCAGCCGCATAGGCGAGGCACGCTCTGAGATCTTGCTCGGTCAGTTCAGGAAAGTCCTCGAGGATTTGTTCGTGCGACAAGCCTTGAGCGAGCCATCCCAGAACGTCGCCCACACTGATGCGCAGGTCCCGCACACACGGCCGGCCTGACCGCCTGTTCGGATCATGGGTGATGAGAGAATGGTTCGAGTTCATCCGGCAAGGGTGACACAGGCTGCGATCGGCTTCAACGGTTGCGCATCTGAACCAGCATCCCTCCATAGACCTTTCCGAGCCATCGCTTGAGCTTCAAATGACCTCCTTCGACACCCTCGTCATCGGTGGCGGCGTGGTCGGCATGTCGCTGGCCTACGGCCTCGCCCGCGCGGGCGAGCGTGTCGCCCTGCTCGATCAGGGCGACGATGCACTGCGTGCGGCACGGGGCAATTTCGGGCTGGTATGGGTGCAGGGCAAAGGGCTGGGGCGACCGCCGTATGCGCGCTGGACCATGCAGGCCGCACGGCAATGGCCCGCGCTGGCGGCCGAGCTGCTCGAGGGCACTGGCGTGGACGTGGAGCTCTCGCAGCCAGGCGGGCTCTCGATGTGCCTGAGCGATGCGGAGCTCGCCGAACGGGCTGCGCAGCTGGCACAACTGCGCGCCGATTTGGGTGGCGACTATGCCTTCGACATTCTGGATGCAGGCGCCGTGCGCGCGCTCATCCCTGAAACCGGGCCCGATGTCGTGGGTGCGGTCTGGTGCCCACTTGATGGCCACGTGAACCCGCTGCGGGTCTTGCGCGCTTTCGTTCAGGGCTTTGAACAGCTGCGCGGCGTGCTGGTGCCGGGCGTGACGGTGCAGCAGATCGAAGCGCGCGCAGGCGGCTTCATCGTGCACACGCCGCAGGCGTGCTTCGATGCGCAGCGCGTGGTGCTCGCCGCAGGCTTGGGCAACCGTACCCTCGCCCCCATGGTGGGTCTGAGCGCGCCGGTGTCACCAAACCGCGGACAGATCCTGGTCACCGAACGCCTGCGGCCCTTCCTCAAACATCCCACGCTCTACGTGCGCCAGACCGGTGAGGGCATCCTGCAATTAGGCGATTCAAAAGAGGATGTGGGTCTGGACGACCACACCACGCTGACGCAACTGTCCATGATTGCTGCACGCGCCCTGCGCTGCTTTCCGCTCCTGGAAGCCGTCAACATCGTGCGCACCTGGGGCGCGCTGCGCGTCATGAGCCCGGATGGCTTTCCGATCTACCAGGCATCCGAACAGTGCCCGGGCGCGTTCGTGGTGACCTGCCACAGCGGCATCACGCTGGCCGCGCAGCATGCCGGCGCACTGGTGGACTGGATTCGCGGCGCACCGCAGCCTCAGGACATCATGGACTTTCACGCCGAGCGCTTCGATGTTCAAGCCGCTTGAAGGCAGCACGCCAACCACCACCGTCCCATTCCTGATGGACGGGCGAGCGGTGCAGGCCCAGCCCGGCGAGATGCTGGCCACGGCCCTGCTGCGCGCGGGTGTGGACCGCTTCCGCGAGACACCAGTCTCAGGCTCACCGCGCGGGCCGCTGTGTCTGATGGGCGTGTGCTTCGACTGTCTGGTGCAGGTCAACGGCCGGCCCAATGTGCAAGCCTGCATGACACCGGTCGAAGCCGGCATGGTCGTGCAATGGCAGCGCGGCGCCCGCAGCCTGCAAGGCGACACATGATGCAGGCCGAGTCACCCGCGTGCACGCATGACGTCATCGTCATCGGCGCCGGGCCGGCAGGCATGGCCGCGGCCACCACCGCAGCGCGCCTGGGCCTGCGCGCCGCGCTGCTCGATGAACAGGCTCATGCCGGCGGCCAGATCTGGCGCGATGTGGGCAGCGCCAATGCACGCATCGCCACGTTGTTGGGCCCCGATTACATGCAGGGCCGACAGGCCGTCGAAGCACTGCAGGCGAGCACGGTGGATGTCATGCACGGCACACTGGTGTGGGATGTGAACCGTGATCTCACTGTGACCGCACTGCGCGCCGGCCGTGCGTTTCAGCTGCGTGCCCCGCAACTGATTGCGGCCACCGGCGCGCTGGAGCGGCCCACACCCATTCCCGGGTGGACCTTGCCTGGGGTGATGAACGCAGGTGCCGCGCAGATTGCGCTCAAACATGCCCAGAGCATCCCCAGTGGTCCGGTCGTGCTGGCCGGCGCAGGCCCATTGCTGCTGCTGGTGGCCTGTCAGCTGGCCGAGGCGGGCGCCGATGTGCAGGCGGTGGTTGAAACCAGCACGCCCGCGCATCGGCTCGCCGCACTCAAGCACCTGCCCGCCGTGCTTGGCACCCGCACCGCAATGGCTGCCCTGGCGAAGGGCCTGGGCTTTCTGGCGCGACTGCGGCGCGCAGGCGTGCGCCGCTTCACCGCGGCTCGCGGGCTGATCGTGCTGGGCGACCACCGTGCTCAGGGGCTGCGATTCACCTCGCAGGGCCGCACGCATGAAATCGCCGCCGAGACCGTGCTGCTGCATCACGGCGTGGTGCCCAACACGCAACTCTCACGCCTGATGCGCATCGAGCATGCGTGGCATCCGGCACAGCAGGCCTGGCACGTGGTCACCGATGCATATGGCCAGACCTCGTTGCCGGGCCTGCGCATGGCCGGCGACGGCACCGCCATCGCCGGCGCGCTGGCCGCACAGGCGAGTGGCACGCTGGCAGCTTTGGGCGCAGCCCACGCACTGGGACGCGTCGATACGCAGGCCCTGCAGCGCGAAGCTGCGCCGTTTGCACGCGCGCTGGCGCGCGAACAACGCATCCGACCGTTCCTGGATGCGCTGTATCGACCCCCGGCCGAAATCCTCATGCCCGCAGACGACACCCTTGTGTGCCGCTGCGAAGAAGTGACCGCAGGCCGCGTACGCGAAATGGCCCGCCTCGGTTGTCAGGGCCCCAATCAGACCAAGTTCTTCAGCCGTTGCGGCATGGGTCCGTGTCAGGGGCGGCTGTGCAGCATTCCGGTGACGCAGCTGCTGGCCGATGAGCTGGGCCGCTCACCCGCTGAGGTGGGCGCCTATCGCATTCGCGCGCCGCTCAAACCTGTGCCTCTGAGCGCGATCGCTTCCATGCATACGCATTCTGACGCTGGAAGCACCGAACACTGAGCACCAAGCACTGAGCGCTTGGCGCTAAGCCCTGCACTCGACCTGCTCAGCACGGGGTCCAGCGCCCGTGAGGCAGGCCCGCTCAGGCAGCGCCTTCCTTCACGACTCGGTTGCGCAAGGTGCCCAGCCCGGTGATGCTCACTTCCACCAGGTCGCCATGTACCAGATTGGGCGACACGCCGTCTGTCCCCATCCACACGATGTCGCCGGGATACAGCGTGAGGTAGCGGGTCATGGTGCTCAGATAGCGGGCTATGCCGAAAAGCATGTCGTTGGTCTTGAAGTGCGAGGTGAGCTTGCCGTTGACCCGCACCTCGGTCTGCATGGCGTCCAGGTCCACATCGGTATCGATCCAGGGACCCATCGGCTTGAAGGTGTCGGTGTTCTTCGAGCGCCAGAAGGTGCGGTCCGACTTCTGCCAGTTGCGCTCGCTCATATCGTTGCCGATGGTGTAGCCCAGCACGCACGACAACGCATTGTCTTCGGTCAGATGCTTGGCCTGCTTGCCGATCACCACGACCAGCTCACCCTCGTACTGCACGGCCTCGGTCGCATCGGCCGGCACAATGATGTCTTCGCCCTGCGCAATCAGCGCATTGCTCGCGCGATAGCCCATGTCGGGTTGAGTGGGAATGTTCACACCGTGCCCTGCGCCCATCTCGCGGATATGCGCGACGTAATTGAGCCCGGCGGCATAGAACGTGCGCGGGATGACCGGCACTTCAATCTTCACCTGCTCCAATGCGTGCGTGCGCCCGGTGCGCTGCCAGCCGTTGAACGGATCGCCACTGACCGCCTCGATGCGGGTCCCCTCAAGCAAGCCATATCCCGGCGCACCGCCGTCCGAAAAACGTATCCAGCGCATCGCGTTCATCTCCCGTTAAAGGCCGCAATCTACGTGTTGCGCCGCATGCGGGCAATCAGGCCACGGTGCGGCCAACGGCGAGCTGCTGAGCGTAGCTGCGAAGAAGGCACGGGTGTTTCTTGCGCAGGATTGAAACGTGCCTCACTCCGTGTCACTCAACTTCTGTTGAACCCTCGCCCTTTAAGCCTTATGTTCGCTGATCCATTCGCGACACACCCCCGGTTAATTTAGCCTCCATGTCCTCGCTCTCGCCTCAGTTGGATGACGCCTCCAGGCTATCCGCGTTAGCGCGCTCCGGCCTGCTTGACTCCCTGGCAGAGCCCAGTTTCGACCGGGTCTCGAGCCTCGCGTCGCGCCTGCTCAACGCGCCGGTGGCCTTGCTCTCGCTGGTGGATGATCGCCGGCAGTTCTTCAAATCGGCGATCGGGCTGACTGGTCAGGCCGCAGCCGACCGCGAAACGCCGCTCACTCACTCCTTCTGCCAGCATGTCGTGACATCGGGTGCGCCGCTTGTGGTGGACGATTCCCTCCAGCACCCGCTGGTGAACACAAACCAGGCCATTACCGACCTGAACGTCAAAGCCTATCTCGGTGTGCCGGTTACCGACCCCGACGGTTTTGTGCTGGGCTCGTTTTGCGTCATCGACGGTCACCCGCGGTCATGGTCAGAGAGCGATCTGGCCACGCTGAAAGATCTGGCTGCGTTGGTGATGACCGAGCTTGCGCTGCGCCGTGAGATCAGCGACCGACGCGCCGCGCAGGCGGCGCTGCTTAAACAGAACAAGGCGTTGGCCGCAGCCCGCGACGAGGCGGAGTCCGCCGTGCGGGCGAAGGCCGCCTTTCTGGCCAACATGAGCCACGAAATCCGCACGCCCATGAACGCGGTCATCGGCATGACCGAATTGCTCGAAACGACGGCGCTCGATGCCGAGCAACGCGAATTCACCCAGACCATCCGCACCGGCGGCGAAACGCTGATCTCCCTGATCAACGACCTGCTTGATCTGTCGAAGATCGAAGCCGGCAGGCTGGAACTTGAACACAAACCCGTGGTCCTGAGCGCGTGCATCCATGAAGCGACGCAGCTGGTGGGTTATGCCGCGCGTGCCAAGGGGCTGGCGCTGCGCAGCGTCCTGAGCCCTTCGTTGCCGCAGGCTTTCTGCACCGACCCGACCCGCCTGCGCCAGATTCTGGTCAACCTGCTTGGCAACGCGGTGAAATTCACCTCATCGGGCGAGGTCGTGCTGAGCGTGTCGCAGCCCAACCCTGCCATGCTGCGATTTGAAGTGCGCGATACCGGCATTGGTATCCGTGCAGACCAGCTCGAGCGCTTGTTCAAACCATTCAGCCAGGCCGACGCATCGACCACACGGCTATACGGCGGCTCCGGACTGGGTCTGGCCATCTGCCAGCGGCTGGTGATGCAGATGGGGGGCAACATCGGCGTCGATTCAGTACCGGGTCAGGGATCGGGCTTTCACTTCGAAATTCCCTTTGAGCCCGCGCCGGTCCCGTCACCCGTCGGACAGGTTCACCCCACGGGGTCTGCGCCCGCTCAGGCGCTGAACATCCTGATCGCCGAAGATCACCCGGTCAATCAGCGGGTGGCCCAGCTCATGCTCAGGAGTCTGGGGTACGAAGCCACCCTGGTCTCGGATGGCCTGCAGGTGCTGCAGGCCTTGTCGCAGACCCATTTTGATCTGGTGCTGCTCGACCTGCAGATGCCGCAACTCGATGGCCTGGAATGCGCGCGGCGCATCCGCAGCCAATCCCCCGGTGCGTTGAAACCCTGGATCGTCGCCGTCACCGCAAATGTGGTGTCGGGTGAACAGGAGGCCTGTATGGCTGCCGGCATGAACGATTTTCTGGCCAAGCCGGTCACCACCGAGGCCCTGCGTGCTGCCCTGGCGCGCTGCCTGACCGCGGTATCAGCCACCGCGGTCTAAGAGAGAGCCGCATCCCGCTCGAGCCTGAATACGAAAAGTACTTGGATGGCGGGGCATGCCGGGTGCCTAAGCGCTGATCCGACCAGCGCATCGAACCGACTGAGGCAACCGTTCATGGGCACTCCACTTTCAAACCCGATCGACGGGCCTCGCGGATGCCGACGGAAGGCTTGTCCATGCGCAGGCTCCCGGCCATAAGTGGACGATGCCGGGATTGTCTCTGGGGCAGGTCTTTGGCGGTGAACCCCGGCGCCACTCGGTAGCGGAGCCACCGCCATACCAAGCTGGCGACTCGACCTTGTGATGACCAGCCTTTCGCGTGGGAAGGAACCGCACCGCTCCATGTTGTTGGCAGCGGCCAGCACAGGCAGTCAGCTAAAGGACGTCCCTGCCGAGCCAGCCCGAGGGCCCGTTGTCCAAATTTATCCAACAGCTTGTTGGACTAAGCCGAATACAAGTGCCTCTGAAACCCCACGAATACCCGCCGCACCTGGTCCGGCCGGCCGAGATCCGCAAAGGCATCAGCAATCGCATTGCGGTACTTGAGCTTCAACAAGGGTGAGAGCTTCTCGGCGTCGAGTTCGTCCACGCCCTGCGCCACATACTGCGCGAGCACGAAGTCGATGAAGGCGCGCTGCTTGTCGGTGAACTCAGCTCCGGTGGCAGCCTTCGCCGCAGCGGCCCGTTCGGCGCGCGACACCGGGGGCGCAGCGAAAGACACATACGCCAGCACATCGAACAGGTCGCTGTTCTCGGCCTCGATGACCTTCTGCATCTCGGCCAGCGGCTCGCGCCCAAAGCCCTTGTCTGCCAACCCCGCCAGAAGCTTGCGACGAGTATCGGGGTCGCTCCACAGGCGGCGCAGTTCGTCCTCGTCCTTGAAGAACTCGGGCAGGGCACCAAAGAGCGACTCCAGAAATTGCGCAGCCGACATCGGCCGCCCGTCCGCACTCCAGAAGGAGGTGGCTGTCATGTGCTGAAGCTGACGCTCCTTGCCGTCGGCCAGCCGCACCTTGATCTTCGCGGTCGGCTTTTCCTCAGCCTCGGTCTCAGTTGGCGTGGGCTCGTTCACCACTCCTGGTGGCGGCTTGCCATCGGTAGTCAGTACCCGCGGCTCGGGCTCCACCGGCTCGCCGTCCCACTCGGGGTCGCTGAACAGGTGGTGGGCCTTCACGAAGTCGTGGATGGTGAAGTAGTCCTTCCCATCGTAGAGCCGCGTGCCGCGCCCGATGATCTGCTTGAACTCGATCATCGAGTTGATCGGACGCATCAGGACGATGTGCCGCACGTTGCGCGCATCCACACCCGTCGAGAGCTTTTGCGAGGTGGTGAGGATGGTCGGAATGGTCTTCTCGTTGTCCTGGAAGTCGCGCAGGTGTTGCTCGCCCAGAGCACCGTCGTTGGCAGTGACGCGCACGCAGTAGTTCGGGTCGGCCACCGTCTTGCGCTGGTTGATCAGGTCTCGCACAGCCAGCGCGTGCAGCTGGGTGGCGCAGAACACAATCGCCTTCTCGCGCGGGTCGATGGCGTCCATGAAGATCTTCACGCGATAGGCCTCGCGCGACTGAATCTCGATGAGCCGGTTGAAGTCCCTCTCCTCGTAACGACGGCCGTCCTCGATGTCGCCCTCGACGATCTCGTCATCGGGCGTGTAGACATACTCGTCGAGCGTCGTGGCGATCTGCCGCACCTTGAAGGGCGTCAGAAAGCCATCGTTGATGCCTTCCTTCAGCGAGTACTGGTACACCGGCTCGCCGAAGTAGGCGTAGGTGTCGGCGTTCACCGTGCGCTTGGGCGTGGCGGTCAGGCCCAGCTGCACCGCAGCACTGAAGTAGTCGAGGATGGCCCGCCAGCTGCCTTCGTCGTTCGCCCCGCCGCGATGGCACTCGTCGATGACGATGAAGTCGAAGAAGTCGGGCGGGTACTCGCCGAAGTAGGGCGACCCGCCGGGGCCGCTCATGAAGGTCTGGAAGATCGTGAAGAAGACGCTGCCGTTCTTGGGCACGCGGCCCTTGCGCCGGATGTCGGCCGGGTCGATCCGCACCAGCGCATCGTCGGCAAAGGCCGAAAAAGCGTTGTAGGCCTGGTCGGCCAGGATGTTGCGATCGGCCAGGAACAGGACGCGCGGCCGACGCGAAGGTTCGGTGCCGCTGCGCCAGTCGTTCAGGTTCCAGCGGCTGTAGAACAGCTTCCAGGCGAGCTGAAAGGCGATGAAGGTCTTGCCGGTGCCGGTAGCCAGCGTGAGCAGAATGCGGTCGCGACCCTGGGCGATGGCCTCGAGCACACGCGCAATCGCGATCTCCTGGTAGTAGCGCCCCTGCCAGGTGCCGCCCTTGTCCTCGAACGGAATGGCCGCAAAGCGCTCGCGCCAGACGGCGGTGGCCGGATCGGCCTGCTCAAAGGTCTGCGCCCAGAGCGCCTCGGGGCTGGGGAAGCCCGCCACGTCGCCCTCGGCGCCGGTGGCCATGTCGATGCCGTAGACGGCTTGCCCGTTTGTGCTGTAGGTGAAGCGCACCGCCAGCTTGGCGGCATAACGCTTGGCCTGCCCCACGCCCTCGGTGTGCGCCTGCGCCCAGGCCTTGGCCTCCACCACCGCGAGCTTGGTGTTGCGATAGACCAGCACATAGTCGGCGATCTCGGCCCGCGCGCGGCGGCCCTGGCCGGCGCCAGCCGCGCCAGGCTGCAAGCGCCCGAGTGTGATGCCGTGCTCGCGCAGCACCCGGCTGCCTTCGACCACGCCCCAGCCAGCGGCCTTCAGCGCAGGGTCGATATGCTCGGCACGGGTTTCGGCTTCGTTCATGGGCAAAGCGAATTGCCGTAAGCTTCGTGGCAAGTGGATTGGGAGTGCCCGGTCGGCGCTATAGCCTCGGTGAGTGTCATCGGGGCTTTTCGCTTTCTGGAGCCGCTCCAGGGGCTTCGATCAAAACCCGATCAAGAAACTTCTGGCCCACAAACACAAGGTAAGCCATTGATTTACTGAGGATCAAGCCGTTGGCATTCGCCAAACAGCCTCCCAGCATCAAAACCCGATCAAGAAAATCAGGCCCACTTCGGCACATAGCCGGCCCTCGGATGATCTGGATCGGCAACCCGGATCAAGCCAGCCTCCAGCGCCCTGCCGATCACCTGTGACGCTTGTGAAGCGTTCTTCGGTTCGATCCCTAAACGCGCACACAACGTCGCGTTCTTCATCTTCTCCCCGCTCAAAAACTTGAGAACGGAATGGAAGTAGCAAGCCCGCACCCGCTCATCGGCGGTCATGTCGGCGAAAGTGCGGGGCCCATACAGCACCACGCGCATGGCACCATCGTCCGGCTGGAACAAGGGCGGCGGCAGTTGGAAAAGCTCGACAGCCGAGATTACCTTATCGAGCCCGCTGCCTTGTTCTTCACAGAAGCCCATTCGGCGCATCAGCGAAGACAGTGCCTCGTTACGGGAGCGCGGCGGAAGGTCGATCATGCGGTCGGCCGCCACTAGCGGCCGGCCGGGATTGGTGATCTCGATGCGATCGGCAAACACCTCCACCTGTGGCCCGGCACCGGTGACCGTCATGTCCTGATGGATCAGGGCGTTGGCCAGCAACTCGCGAATGGCCAGCGCCGGGAACAAGGGATGCGCCTGGCGCAGCGCGGCACCGATATGTTCATTGCGGGGTAACCAGGCGTTCAGGGTCTCCACAAGTGCCTCGAACGCGGCTGCATAACCCCGGTCTTCATCGTGGCGGTGAATAACAGCGGCCGCCCGATTCGGACCGCCATAGGCCACCATACGTACGCCCTTGCGGGCGAGGCTGGGGCCAAACGCGCTTAGCCGGCCTGCCAGCAAAATGGCACCCAAATTAGTGATGTTCCACTGGCCGCCCACGTCCGCAGCAATGAGCCGGTCCGCCTCCAGCTTCTCAAGGATGCCAGCACGGTTGTCAGGCAGTGGCTGCAGGGTCAAGCGGAAGTACATTGGGTAGTCGAGCAGCGTCAGCACCTCGTCGGCCGAGGCGTAAGCGCGCGCCACCTCTGCCTCCCACCGGTAGGGTCGCAGACGCTCGATCAACCGCTGGAAACGCTCGGGATAATCTGTGAGCTTGGGTGTGGCGCTGCCGATGCGGACGTAGGGGATATTCTGGAAACACACTGGCGAACCAGGCGCCGCCGGGATCTCCAGCAGCACGAGCCGACCCAGCGGGTGTACTACCACTCGAAAGCCGAAAGCCGGACTTGGCTGCAGGTTCTGCGCCAGCCAGAAGGCCAGCGGCTGCTTGCGTACAAGGGTCGCATCAGGCTCGAAGGCGGTACCCACCACATGGTGCGTGCCGTCCTCCACACCCCAGACCATATAGGCCGTGTCCTGCCCCTCGATGCGCGCGGCGTTCGAAAGCGCCGAGACCCGCTTGCCCATGCCTTCGGGGTCGGTGTTCTCGTGCTTGAACTCGACCCAGGCAGTCTCTGCAGGCAGCGCGCGCAGATCGTCGATCAGCGCGACGTCGCGCGGTGATCTGGTGGGCGCGGGGGACACGGTCATCAGAGTTGCCCGCTGAAAGCCTGGTAGAGGAGGGTCTGCTTAAGTTCGTCGAGGGCAGTGATTTTGCGCTGGTAGTAGCCTGCAAGACTTTCAGTTTCGTCGCGGATTTCCATTGCCGCAGCAACTATGTTCTTTTGCTCGACAACAGGCGGCAAGTGCAGGACGACTTCCTTAGCCGCGCCCACATTGAAGTGCTTTTGCGCTGCGCCAACCAGCTTGGCGCCGACCAAGCCCTTCCCAAAGGACGAATTGAAAAACGCAGCGAGAAAATGAGGGTCAACCTCAGGGCCAGGCTTCACGATCACTAGGTCGCTGCAATTCGCAACGCCTAACGACTCGGGAATTACCGCAGCGGTGCCTGGGTAACCTGTCCTAACGATCGCAAGGTCGCCTGCGGCCAGACTGGACTTCGCCAAGGAGGCGTGGAATGCCTCGTCGATGAAGACCAAGTTTTCCATCGACACCAAGAACGGTCTAATGTTCTGTGACCTAAGAAAGGGTATACCACTCGGTTTGTATAAGTTGGCCATGGACCCTACATGGCCAACCGTGATCCGAATACACAGGCTGCTGAGCACCCGATCACTCCAGCCTGAATGCCGCGCTGAGAAAACCTTCATCAGATGGCTCTCGAAAACCTCCCGCGCATTCCGCAGATTCTTCTCGGCATGGGCCTTGGCGGTGGCGATGGCCTCGAAGGCTTCGTCGAGGATGGCGACGATGCGGCGCTGTTCCAGGAGTGGCGGGTAAGAAAAGGGCAACGCGTATAGCGCCTCCTTGTCTAGGTGTGGAATCGCGGCGCCAGTCTTGGCACCGTTGAATACTTCGAAAGTTGAGTCCAAGAAGGCCCGCAGGTAGGCGTCGTCGATATCCCCCTTCTTGGCAAGCTTGCCCATAGTGGACGAAAGGATGCCTCTGAAGCCGGTGAATACCTCTCCTGAGTTCGAGCCGTCGCAAATGATTATGGTTTCGTGCTCAGCGACCGGGACCGAATTCCGATCGTTGATAGATGCAAACTTGGGCTCTTGGCTGCCGCGCATCACCTTGGCTACTAGGTACGGTAGATCAGCGTCGGACGCTTCTGGCTTTAGTTTTGGCTTGCGCCCCTTGACAATCTCACAGAGGTCGCCAAGCCGTTGAGTTCGCCACCCGGCCCTCACGTCAACAAGTCCCGGATCGTCGCCAACACTTCAGCGCTCTCGGCATCCAGCGCCTCGATCTCATCCAGGATCTCCTGCGGCGTGCGCATCACCACCTCGCCGCCGCCGTTCGGGTTCTTAACCGACAGGTCCCAGGTGCTGGTGTCGATGGCCGCCACGTCCACCGACCAGCTCTGCTGGGAGTCCGCAAAGGTCTTCTGCCGCGCGATGAAGTCCGCCAGATCGTCGTCGTTCAGCGGGTTGGTCTTGCCCAGGCTGCGGCCGGGGTCGAGTTGGTAGAACCACACGCGGCGCGTGGGCGCGCCCTTCTCGAAGAACAGCACCACGGTCTTCACGCCCGCGCCCTGAAAGGTGCCGCCGGGGCAGTCCAGCACCGTGTGCAGGTTGCAGCTTTCCAGCAGCAGCTTGCGCAGACTGGTGCTGGCGTTGTCGGTGTTCGACAGAAACGTGTTCTTGATGACGATGGCCGCGCGGCCGCCGGCCTTCAGCGCCTTGATGAAGTGCTGCAGGAACAGGAAGGCCGTCTCGCCGGTCTTGATGGGGAAGTTCTGCTGGACCTCCTTGCGCTCCTTGCCGCCGAAGGGCGGGTTGGCCAGGATCACCTCGTAGCGGTCGCGGTCCTGGATGTCGTTGAGGTTCTCGCCCAGCGTGTTGGTGTGGACGATGTTCGGCGCCTCGATCCCGTGCAGGATCATGTTCATCACGCCGATCACATAGGCCAGGCTCTTCTTCTCGCGGCCGTAGAAGGTGCGCGTCTGCAGCGTGGCCAGGTCGTCGGTGGTGGCAGCCTGCTGGCTCAGGTACTCGAAGGCCTCGCACAGGAAACCGGCCGAGCCGCAGGCGCCGTCGTAGATGCGCTCGCCGATCTTCGGGTCCAGCACGCGGATCATGGCGCGGATGAGCGGGCGTGGCGTGTAGTACTCGCCGCCATTGCGCCCGGCGTTGCCCATGTTCTTGATCTTGGCTTCGTACAGATGCGAGAGCTCGTGCTTCTCGGTCTGCGAACGAAAGCGCAGCTCGTCCACCAGGTCGATCACATCGCGCAGGTTGTAGCCGCTCTGGATCTTGTTCTTGATCTCGCCAAAGACCTCGCCGATCTTGTACTCGATGGTGTTGGGGCCGCTGGCGCGCTGCTTGAAGCCGGCGAGATAAGGGAACAGTTGGATGTTGACGAAGTCGCGCAGGTCGTCGCCGGTAAGAGCGGCGTTGTGGTCCAGTCTGCCCTCGGCACTCTTCGGCGCGGCCCAGCGTTCCCAGCGGTAGGGTTCGGCCAGGATGTAGCCATAGCGCCGCCCTTCCAACTCGGCTTCGGCGGCGCGGTCAGCCTCCAGTGCATCGAGGTACTTGAGAAACAACAGCCAGGAAGACTGCTCGGTGTAATCCAGCTCGCTGGTGCAGCCGGCATCCTTGTGCAGGATGTCGTCGATGTTCTTGAAGGTCTGTTCAAACACGGCTGTGACGCATCCACTCAAGGATTAGCGGTCAAAAGAAAATGCCTTCTATTTTGACCTGTTTTCGCTTGATCTCGAGCAACTGAGTGGCGCAAGTTCCTCAGAGCAATTTCCTCACACCCTTTGGTGTCGGGTGACAAGCCGCCTCTACTTCCCGATACAAAACCTCGAGAAGATCACCCCCAGCAAATCATCCGCACCAAACTCGCCGGTAATGCGATTCAGCGCCTCCTGAGCCAACCTCAATTCTTCTGCAAACAGGTCCAGCACTTCATCGCGGCGCTGCGCGTGCGCATGCGCAATTGTCAGGTGCTCGCGTGCTTCACGCAGCGCCTGCAAATGCCGCTCGCGTGCCATGAACAATCCTTCACCCGCACCATGCCAGCCAGCCAACCGTAGCAAGGCAGCACGCAGCAGTTCAATACCTTCGCCTGTGCGGGCCGACATCCACACCGCCTGTTCATCCGCGTGTGCAGCCACACCCGCCAAGTCGATCTTGTTCCACACCCGCAGCACTGGCGTGCCTGCAGGCAATCGGCTGGCAATCGCTTCGTCCAAGGCATCCGCGGACCCAGGCCCTGACCCGCATGCATCACCCAGATGCAGCACCACATCGGCCCGCCCCACCGCCTGCCAGGTGCGCTCAATACCGATGCGCTCCACCTCGTCCTGTGTATCGCGCAGGCCTGCGGTATCCACCACCACCAGCGGCACACCCTCGATCTGGATGGCCTGCTCGATGCGGTCGCGCGTGGTGCCAGCCACTGCGGTCACGATCGCCACCTCGGCACCGGCCAGCGCATTGAGCAGACTGGACTTGCCCACGTTGGGCGCACCGGCCAGCACCACATGCAAGCCTTCACGCAGCAGTGCGCCCTGACGCGCTTGCGCCAGCAGTGCATCCAATGACCCGCGCACCCTGGCCAGCCGCCCGCGCGCATCCGAGCGCTCCAGAAAATCGATTTCCTCTTCAGGAAAATCCAGCGTCGCTTCCACCAGCATGCGCAGCTCGATCAGTTGATCGACCACACCATGCACCGCCTGCGAGAACACACCGGACAGTGATCGCGATGCGGATCGGGCAGCCTGCGCCGAACTCGCATCAATCAGATCGGCCACCGCTTCGGCCTGTGCCAGATCCAGCTTGTCGTTCAGGAACGCGCGTTCAGTGAATTCGCCTGGCCGCGCGGTGCGCAGGCCAACCTGCGCACCGGCCCGCAACACGCGCTCAAGCAGCAACTGCATCACCACCGGCCCACCGTGCCCCTGCAGTTCCAACACGTCCTCGCCGGTATACGAATGCGGCGCAGGAAAATGCAAAGCCAGACCGGTATCGATCGGTTCGCCGTCCGCAGCCAGAAACGGCAAATACGTGGCCACTCGCGGCACAAGTGCGCGGCCACACAGCGCGTGAATGATCACCGAAAGATCGGGGCCCGACACCCGCACCACACCAATACCACCACGACCGGGCGCGGTGGCAATGGCTGCGATCGGCTCAGCTCTGACCTGCACCCTGCTGCGCCTGCTGCTGCCGGAACTCGCGCACCAGCTGCACGAAGCGACGCTCAAACGGCAATAACGGCATACCAATGCGGGATGCAATACGCGCTGTTTTTTCCGGGAACAAACCCTGTGCATCAATACGCACCAGCCCCCGGTCGCGCTCGGCATCGACCGCCACATCGGCGATCACGCCCACCCCAAAGCCCAGCTCCACATACGCCTTGATGACATCGGAGTCGATCGCTTCGAGCACCACGTTCGGCGTCTGACCGAGCTTGGCGAAGGCTGCGTCAATGCCGCGGCGACCTGCGAACTGCGCGGTGTAGGTGATCAGCGGCTGCAACGCAAGCTCCTGCAGCGTGGGCTGACGACCGAGCGATGCAAACGGGTGCGAAGGCGGCACGATCAGGCAATGCCGCCAGGCATACGCAGGGCGGGTATCCAACGAAGGGTGATCGTCGAGTGTTTCGGTCGCCAGACCAAAGGTGGCATCACCATGCACCACGTACTCGGCCACTTGTTCCGGGTTGCCCTGCAGCAGCTTGAACTGCATCGCCGGAAACTCTTCACGAAAGCGGGCCAACACCGTCGGCAGCACATAGCGCGCCTGAGTGTGCGTGGCGGCAATCGACAGCGTGCCCGCATGGCCTTCGGAAAACTCGCTGCTGACCTTGCGCAGCGCATCGGCTTCGTCGAGCAGGCGCGTCGCGATCTGCAAGATACGCTCGCCCGCTTCGGTCATCTGCGTGTAGCGCTTGCCATGACGCACAAAAAGCTGCACGCCCAGCTCTTCTTCCAGCTCGCGGATCTGCTTGGACAGGGCTGGTTGCGAGGTGTGCAACACCTCGGCTGCCGCCGTCAGGTTCAGGCCGCGGCGAACCGTCTCACGTAGCGACCGAAGCTGCTGGAAATTCACCGTTCACCGTCCCTGCTGCGTTCTGCCTGACTTAGCCGATCCTGCTTAGTCCACATGCCTCACACCATCAGGCATTCACCATCAGGCCGGTGCTCTGCCAAAGATCGGCTTGCCTTCAATCTTGCGAGTGATCACCCATTGC
>Ga0315907_10003213_pt1 | contig 19544 bp, 19 predicted proteins | sample LakEriMetagenome_3_FD_203525 | JGI IMG/M metagenome (GOLD analysis project Ga0315907, IMG submission 203525) | Freshwater fungal communities from buoy surface, Lake Erie, Ohio, United States - Buoy 12 MA123 | ecosystem: Environmental > Aquatic > Freshwater > Lake > Lake biofilm | place: USA... | reverse complement strand
GAGGCGCTGTAGCTGGACCAGTTCGTCGTGCGGTAGCGGGCGGGTGATGGCTTACTCATACGGCCTGTCTAACCACATGGATTCGCGTTGTGAATCCTAGGCAAACAGAGTTGTGCAACAACGCCGTCAGACAGCAGCAATGCTGCTTTCCGGAAGGTGAAACGCCGCAAGACCGTGTGGAAACGGTCAGGCTGCGGGGCATGCGCCGCCTCTGGCTCGTGCCCGCCGATCCCCCGCCCGGCGTCCGGACAACCGTTCTGCACGGAAAGAACCGGGGCCTGCATCAGCGCGGCCTGCGTATCGTTGAAAGGCAGCAAGGTCTGGCAGGCCGGGGGATCGCGGCGCAGGCGTGTCAGAGGATGCCGGGTCACCGCGAATTCCCTGGCATACCTTTGGCGTGCCGGTCCGAGGCATGACAGATCAAGGCTTGTCAGAGGCGGGATGTTTGGAATAGTAATAGTATAACATAACGCTGAGGTCAAGATGCAGGATACCCGCCTTCCCGTCACCGTCCTGTCCGGCTTTCTGGGTGCCGGAAAGACGACGCTTCTGAACCATGTCCTGAACAACCGTGCCGGGCGGCGCGTGGCCGTCATCGTCAACGACATGTCCGAGGTGAATATCGACGCCGACCTGATCCGCGACGGGGTGGACCTGTCGCGGCAGGACGAGAAACTGGTGGAAATGACCAACGGCTGCATCTGTTGCACCTTGCGGGATGATCTTCTGACAGAGGTACGCCGCCTGGCCGCCCAGGGGCGCTTTGACTGCCTTATGATCGAAGCGACCGGCATTGCCGAACCCATGCCCATTGCCGCCACCTTCGGTTTTTGCGACGCAGACGGGGCAAGCCTTTCGGACGTGGCCCGGCTGGACACGATGGTGACCGTGGTCGATGCGGTAAACCTTCTGTCTGATTTCTCCAGCCACGACTTTCTGTCGGACCGCGGCGAAACGGCAGGGCAGGGCGACTCGCGCAGCCTTGTCACCCTTTTGACCGATCAGATCGAGTTTGCCGATGTGGTGGTGCTGAACAAGGTGGCCGATGCAGGCCCCCGCCGCGCCGATGCCGCCCGCAGGATCATCCGCGCGCTGAACCCCGACGCCCGGCTGATCGAGGCGGATCATTCAGCAGTCGATCCGCTTCAGATATTCGACACAGGGCTTTTCGACTTTGACCGGGCGCAGGAGCATCCGCTTTGGGCGAAAGAACTGTACGGCTTTGCCCGCCACACCCCCGAAAGTGATGAATACGGGATCACCAGTTTCGTCTACCGCGCCCGTGCGCCGTTTCATCCAAAGCGCATCCACGATGTGCTGAACGGTGCGCTGCCGGGGGTGATCCGGGCAAAGGGGCATTTCTGGATCGCTTCGCGCCCCGACTGGGTGGCCGAGTTCTCATTGGCCGGGGCAATGTCGTCCGTCACCCCACTGGGGCGCTGGTGGGCGGGCGTTCCGCGCGACCGCTGGCCGACCCACCCCGACGCGCTGGCCGAAGTGCGCGGCAAATGGCAGGAACCCTGGGGCGACCGGCGGCAGGAACTGGTCTTCATCGGGATCGGGCTGAATCCGGCGGCACTGACCGAAAGGCTGGACACGGCATTGCTGAATGCGGACACATTTGCCCCAAAGAACTGGGCCACCCTGCCAGACCCGTTTCCATCCTGGCGGCAGACAGCGGCCTGAGACGATGCGCAACCTTCGGTCAACCCTGCGCGCACGCCACCGCGAAGCACCAATGGTCGCCTTTGACCGGCTGCCGCCCGAGTTGCGGCGCTGGCTGGCAAATGCGGCCCTGCCATGGAGTCCGGCTTCGGCGCTGCGTCTGTGGCAGCATGCGCTGCGAGACCGCTGCGACCTGAAATCGGCATTGGCGCGGCTGGACTTGGCCGAGCGGGCCACGCTGGCCCGTGACCGGATCGGCTGGCAGGGTGGCGGGACGGGCCGCGCCGCCCCAACGACCGAGCGTTACACCGCCGGTGACCTGGCAAAGCGCAGGTAGGGCAGCTTGATGTCCAGCTCGCCGAATTTCTCGGCAGCCTGGTCATTGTTCAGCGCCAGCGCCACGATCACGTCCTGTCCGGGCACCCAGTTGGCGGGGGTGGCCAGCGGCACGCCATCGGTGATCTGCACCGCATCCAGCGCGCGCAGGATCTCGGCAAAGTTGCGGCCGACCGACATCGGATAGGTCATCGTCAGGCGCACCTTCTTGTCCGGCCCGATGATATAGACGGTGCGCACGGTGGCCGTATGGGCCGGGGTGCGGCCATCGGGCAGCCAGGCATCGGCGGGCAGCATGTCATAGGCCTTGGCCACGGCAAGCGAGGTGTCGTCGATGATCGGGAAATCGGCGGGGGAGCCTGCGAAATGCTCGATGTCGCGCTTCCATTTCAGGTGGTCTTCCACCTTGTCCACCGACACCCCCATGACCTTGGTCTTGCGCCTGGCAAATTCACCGGCAAGCTGGGCCACTGCGCCGAATTCGGTGGTGCAGACCGGCGTGAAATCCTTGGGGTGCGAGAAGATGATCGCATAGCCGTCGCCGATCCAGTCATGCAGCGTGATGGGCCCGTTCGTGCTGTCGGCGGTGAAGTTCGGGGCGATATCGTTGATGCGCAATCCCATGACATGTTCCTTCGGTCGGTTGCCTGCCGCAGAGATACTGCTTTGCCGCGCCAACGTCACCCCTTCGCAGGCGGTTCCGCCTGCAGGGCGCAGAAGTTCGCCATGCCGCTTCTCTGCGGTCCCTGCCCGGCAGAACGATCCTTCCGTCATTTCGCAGCGTCACAGAAAAAAAGCGCAGCGCATCCGCACCTTTTCCGGTCGCATAGCGGCTTGCAGGCCGGTCATGCCGGTGCCACCCTTGTGCCAAACTTGGAGGGTCCCATGATCGAAAAACGCGACTTCTACATCAACGGGGCCTGGGTGGCCCCTGCCGCCCCGCGCGATTGTCCGGTGATTGATCCGTCCACCGAAGACCCCTGCGCGGTCATAAGCCTGGGCGGTCAGGCCGATACAGATGCCGCCGTCGCCGCCGCCAAGGCCGCATTCCCCGTCTGGTCGGTCAGCACGCCCGCACAGCGTCTGGCCTGTGTGGAGGGCATCCTTGCGCAGTACTACAGGCGCAAGGAAGACATGGCCCATGCGATCAGCCTTGAAATGGGCGCACCCATCGATATGGCGCGCGATGATCAGGCCGAATGCCTGCCCTGGCACCTGAAAAACTTCATCACCGCCTTCAAGACCATGCAGTTCATCCGCCCGCTGGGGCCCCATGCCCCCAATGACCGCGTGGCGCTGGAACCCATCGGCGTGGCGGGCCTGATCACGCCGTGGAACTGGCCGATGAACCAGGTCACGCTGAAGGTGATCCCGGCGCTGCTGGCGGGCTGCACCTGTGTGCTGAAACCGTCCGAGGAATCGCCGCTGTCGTCACTGCTGTTCGCCGAATTCTGCCATGACGCGGGCGTGCCGCCCGGCGTGTTCAACCTGGTCAACGGCGACGGAGCCGGGGTGGGCAGCCAGCTTTCGGCGCATCCGGATGTGGACATGATTTCCTTCACCGGGTCCACCCGGGCGGGCCGCGCCATTTCAAAGGCGGCGGCAGAGACGCTGAAGCGGGTCACGCTGGAACTGGGGGGCAAGGGCGCCAACCTGATCTTCGCCGATGCCGATGACCGTGCGGTGGAACGCGGCGTGCGCCACATGATGAACAACTCGGGCCAAAGCTGCAACGCGCCATCGCGGATGCTGGTGGAACGCCCCGCCTATGAGCGCGCGGTAGAGATTGCCGCCGACATTGCGGGCAGCATCAGGGTCGGTTCCGCGCATGAGGCGGGCAAGCACATCGGCCCGGTGGTGAACCGCCGCCAGTGGGAACAGATCCAGGGCTATATCCGGAAGGGTATCGACGAAGGCGCGCGTCTGGCGGCCGGCGGGCCGGGCCTGCCCGAAGGCTTCAACCGGGGCTTTTACGTCAAGCCCACGGTCTTTGCCGATGTCGTGCCCGGCATGACGATCGAACGCGAGGAAATCTTTGGCCCCGTGCTGTCGATCATCCCCTTTGACACCGAGGCAGAGGCGCTGCGCATCGCCAACGACACGCCCTACGGCCTGACCAACTATGTCCAAAGCCAGGACGGCCCGCGCCGCAACCGCCTGGCGCGGCAGCTGCGCGCCGGGATGGTCGAGATGAACGGCAGGTCGCGCGGGGCGGGGGCCCCCTTTGGCGGCATCAAGGCATCGGGCCGCGCCCGCGAGGGCGGGCATTGGGGCATCGAGGAATTCCTTGAGGTCAAGGCGATTTCCGGCTGGGATTCTGCCGCCGAACTTGCCGCCGAATGAGGAGTGCCGTTCCGGGCGATGTCCCTTGCAGTTTCGGTGCCCTGCGCGCGGTGATCACGGACCTGACGGTCAATCCTGGTGACTGGCTGTCAGGTCCGCTGAGGAGGCCGGTCTGCGTCTGGGTTCGGGTTGGCCCAAACCGCAGGGCAAACCCGACCGCTGTCAGACCGCCCCGCCCGACCCGGTCGGCCCGAAGAAGGACGGCACGCTGCCGCATCTGACGGCGGCACACAACGCCCCGGCGGGCGGCCCTGCGCGCCAGGGGGGTGGCGGGCCATGCCTTGCTGTGCCATGCCCCCCGCAGCCTGACACCGCCGATGGGCTGCACGGGCTGCACTCAGACGGCAGCCTTGCCGCAACGCCGCCACGAGAGAGGATCACGGGGCAGGCCGACTGCATTGCGCCGTCACTGCCCCTGCGCGGTTCTGCCCAAACCGCGCGGGCAGGCGGGAGGATCTGCGCAGGCGCTGTTGCCCTGCCGGGCAGGCCTGCGCTGCAGCCTGTGGCCGGGGCAGGCAAATCGCCCGCGCCGGAAGATGACCTGCGGCACCCTTTCGGCCTGATGCGGGCCGGACCCCATGCCGCAGACGAACCGGTAACGCCGCAGCGGACGGCGGCGGCGCAAGAGCATGGCGCACGGCGGCATCAGACCCTGGCCGCGTTCAGGCTGCCGGACCCGTCTTTGAGCGGTCACTTCGCCTTGGCAAGCCGCCGCGCTTTACCCCGCCCGTTCCGGGCGCTACATCCCTGTTAAACCGTGCCGGAGGATGCCATGCCCGAAGACCACCTCAACAGCTATATGACCGGCCCCGATGACCAGGGCCGCTTCGGCCTGTTCGGCGGGCGCTTTGTGTCCGAAACGCTGATGCCGCTGATCCTTGAACTGGAAGAGCGCTATACCTTCGCCAAGACCGATCCCGGCTTCTGGGCGGAAATGCACGATCTGTGGACGCATTACGTCGGACGCCCCAGCCCGCTGTATCACGCCGAGCGGATGACTGCGCATCTGGGCGGCGCGAAAATCTACATGAAGCGCGACGAGTTGAACCACACCGGCGCGCACAAGATCAACAATGTGCTGGGCCAGATCATCCTTGCCCGCCGCATGGGCAAGACCCGGATCATCGCCGAAACCGGGGCGGGCCAGCATGGCGTCGCCACCGCCACGGTCTGCGCCAAGTTCGGCCTGACATGCGTGGTCTACATGGGCGCGCATGATGTGGAACGGCAGGCCCCGAACGTGTTCCGCATGCGTCTGCTGGGGGCCGAGGTGATTCCCGTCACCTCTGGCCGTGGCACGCTGAAGGATGCGATGAACGATGCTTTGCGCGACTGGGTGACAAATGTGCGCGACACCTTCTACTGCATCGGCACGGTGGCCGGTCCGCATCCCTATCCCGCTATGGTCCGCGACTTTCAGTCGATCATCGGCAAGGAAGCCAGACAGCAGATTCAGGACCGCGAAGGTCGCCTGCCCGACACGATCATCGCCGCCATCGGCGGCGGATCAAACGCGATGGGCCTGTTCTACCCGTTCCTGGATGACACATCGGTGCGAATCATCGGGGTCGAGGCGGGCGGCAAAGGCGTGGATGACCGCATGGAACATTGCGCCAGCCTGACCGGCGGGCGTCCCGGCGTGCTGCATGGCAACCGCACCTATCTGCTGCAGGACGAAGACGGGCAGATCCTGGAAGGGTATTCGATTTCCGCCGGTCTGGATTATCCCGGTATCGGCCCCGAACATTCCTGGCTGCATGACGTGGGCCGTGCCGAATATGTCTCCATCACCGATGCCGAAGCGCTGGAGGCGTTCCAGCTGTGCTGCGCGCTGGAAGGAATCATTCCCGCGCTGGAACCCAGCCACGCCTTGGCCCATGTGATGAAGATCGCCCCCGGTCTGCCGAAGGACCACCTGATCATCATGAACATGTGCGGGCGCGGCGACAAGGACATCTTCACGGTGGCAAAGCATCTGGGCTTTGACATGAAGATCTGACCCGAAAAGTCAGCCGTCAGCGCTGGCCTGCAAAATGTCCAATGGCACGATGTCCAGCGTGCGCAGGTGCGTTGCAGCCAGTCTTACCTTCGGTGCCGCCCCTTCCTCATGCGCCTGCAGAAACCGGCTGGCGCACAGGCACCACCGGTCGCCCGGTTTCAGCCCGGCAAAGCCGTATTCCGGGCGCGGGGTGGACAGGTCGTTGCCCAGGTATTTCGACAGGGCCAGAAACTCTGCCGTCATCAGCGCGCAGACCGTGTGCATCCCCCGGTCCTGCGGGCCGGTGTCACAGCATCCGTTCCGAAAAAAGCCGGTCAGCGGGGCTGTGGAACAGGGTTCCAGCGGCGCGCCAAGCACATTCAGCGATGGGTCCATGCAACACTCCTACGGGATGACGGATAACAGCAGAAACACCGAAAAGATCACCAGATGCACCGCCCCCTGCAGAACGGTGGTGCGCCCGGTGCCAAGGGTCAGCGTGGCCGCGAACAGGGTCAGCATTAGCAGCACCATATCTTCGTCCGAAAGACCCAGAATCAGCGGCACGCCAAAGACCAGCGATACGGCCGCCACCGCCGGTATCGTCAGCCCGATACTGGCCACCGCCGACCCAAGCGCCAGGTTGATGCTGCTTTGCAGGCGGTTCGACAGCGCCGCGTTCATTGCCGCCAGCCCTTCGGGCAGCAGAACAACGGCGGCGATGACCACGCCCACGAAAGACAGCGGCAGCCCCGCGTTCTGCACCGCCAGCGTCAGCGGGAATGACAGCAGCTTGGCCAGCAGCACCACCGCAGCAAGCGACAGCATCAGCAGCACGGCACTTGCGGCCGCCACCGCATCCGACGGCGCGATGAATGCCGGAACCGCGACGGTTTCATCCAGGAAATACTCGCGGTGGCGCACGGTCTGCACAAATACGAACACCACATACAGCGCCAGCGACACCAGACCCACGACCAGAAGCTGTACCGGCGCATAGTTCGGGCCGCGTGTGGCATCGGTGAAATTCGGCATCACCAGCGCAAAGACCGCCAGCGTGCCCAGCACCGCCAGCGTGGCCGAAGCGCCTTCCACCTGAAAGCTTTGCTGAAAATGCCGCCGCCCCCCCAGAACCAGACACAGCCCGATCACACCGTTCAGCACGATCATCACGGCAGAAAACACCGTGTCGCGTGCCACGGCGCTGCTGCCCGGTGCCTCTGACAGCAGGATGGAAACGATCAGCGCCACCTCGATCACCGTCACCGCGATGGCCAGCAGGATCGATCCGAACGGTTCCCCCACTTTCAGGGCCAGCGCCTCGGCATGGTGAACGGCGGCAAAGACGCTGATCCCCAGCAGCGCCACGGCAAGCGCCAGAATTGCGGGCGCGGTGGCGGAAATCATCCCTGTCAGCTTCAACGCCAGAACCCCGCCGGCCGCAAAAGGTGCCAGCACCGCCCAGACCGGAATTCTGTGTGTGCTTTGTCCCGCCAAATCGCCCGCCCCCTGCCAGGCACAAAGCCTGCGTCAGCCCCGGCCCCCTGTCAACGCCACAGGTTCAGTCCCGCCGGAACCGTCCGGCCAGCCGGTGCAGCGCAGAACCGTCTTCCGCCGCGCCGGGCCGGTCCGCAGCGGGGTGCGGCACGCCGGCAGGGGCAGGCCCCTGCCCGGCGGGCGGGCGCGGCGGTGCCATGCGCAGGGCGACCCGGTTCAGAAAACCCGGCCCGTCCCCCGCCGCCAGCATGACAGCCCCTTCGGAAAGCCCCCGCAGCAGGTCATCAAGCCAGCCCTGATCCGCCCCGGCAAAATCATGCAGCACGTAGGCAGCCACGGCATCCTTGTGGCCCGGATGGCCGATGCCCAGGCGGACCCGCCCATAGGCGTCGCCGATATGATCGTGGATCGAGCGCAGGCCATTGTGCCCGGCATGGCCGCCGCCCTGTTTCAGCCGCAGCCTGCCGGGGGCCAGATCAAGTTCGTCATGAAACACGGTCACGTCCTGCGGGGTCAGCCGGAAAAACCGCATCGCTTCGCCCACCGACTGTCCCGACAGGTTCATGAAGGTGCCGGGTTTCAGAAGACACACCTTCTCATCCCCCAGCCGACCCTCTGCGGTCATGCCCTGATGCGCCTTGCGCCACGGACCGAAGCCGTGATCGCCCGCGATCCGGTCCACGGCCATGAAGCCGATGTTGTGCCGGTTGCCGGCATATTTCGCCCCGGGATTGCCAAGACCCACGAATAGTTTCATGCCCGCCTCCCGCGCTTTGGCCGCTGCGGATCAGGTAACGCGCCGCATCCCCTGCCGCAACCCGCACGCTTGACCGGGCCGCCGGGCCGGGCCAGGCTGCCGGGGATGCGACGCACAAGGCAGGACCCCATGATGTACCTCACGACGAACCGCTTCCGGGTCAGGCCGGGACGGGAGGCGGACTTTGAAGCGGTCTGGACCGCCCGTGACAGCCAATTGCCGCAGGTGCCGGGTTTTGTGTCGTTCCACCTGCTGAAAGGGGCGCGCAAGGATGACCACACCCTTTATCTGTCGCACACGCTTTGGGCCAGCGAAGCGGCGTTCACCGCCTGGACAAGGTCCGAGGCTTTCCGGTCGGCGCACCGGGGCGCCGGCGGGCATGGCGACATCTATCTTGGCCCGCCGGAGCTGGAGGTGTTCACCTCGGTCCAGCACATCGGGGCCTGACCGTTACGGCGCAGGAAAAAACGCGAAGGGGGGGCCCTTCGCGTCTTCTGATACTGCCCGGGTCCGCTGCGGGTTTACTCGCCTTCGCTATCGGCCGACCGCAGGCCCGAGGGGGCCGCGATGTTGGCGATCACGAAGTTCCGGCTGATCGTCGGCACGGCACCTTCGGGAAGCACCACGTCACTGATGTGGATGACGTCGCCGATGTTGCGACCTTTCAGGTCCACCGTAATGTGATCGGGGATATCGCCCGCGGTCACTTCCAGTTCGACCTCGGGGCGCACCACGGTCAGCGTGCCGCCCCGTTTCAGCCCCGGTGCCGCTTCATGGTTGATGAAGGTGACATGGATGAACAGGTTGATCCGGCTGGTCTGGCGCAGGCGCATGAAATCGACATGCGTCGGCACATCGCGCACAACGTCGCGCTGAACGCTGCGGCAGATGACGCGGGTGTCATCCTGGCCTTCGACCTTGAGGTTGAACAGCGTTGACAGGAAGCGGCCCATCTTGAGCCGCTTCAGCAGCGTGTTGTAGTTGATATTGATGGCCAGAGGGTCTTGCCCGCCGCCATAAACGATTCCGGGTACGTTGCCCTCACGCCGGGCTTGACGGGCGGCCCCCTTGCCTGTCCCCGTCCGTACCTCGGCGTGAAAATCAGGGATTTCACCAGCCATTTGAGGGTCTCCATCAGCTAAGTCCGCCGCCCTCCAAGGGTGTGCGGCGTGACCGGGGCGGCTATACAGGCGATTCTCCGGCAGGGGAAGCCCGAAATGCCGCCCCATGCCCTTGCTGCGGATGGCAGGCCGGTCTAGGTCCGGCAGGCACGCACGGGGGCCGTCCAGATGCCGTTCCTTTCCACCCTTGGCATCGCCCGTCCGGCGGTGGCCGCCTTTGCCGCCATGGGCATCGTCTGGGGAACCTTCGCGGCCGTGCTGCCCGATCTGAAGGCGATGCTTGGCGTGAACGAGGCCCGTCTTGGCCTGTTGATGCTGTTCACGCCGCTGGCTGCCGTTGTCGCCATGCTGCTGGCACCGGGCATCGGTGCGCGCCTTGGCCGGATCGCGCTGCCGGTCTCGACCGGGCTGATGGCCCTTGCCTTCCTGCTGCCGGGCCAGACGCAGGTGATCTGGCTGTTCCCGCTGGCGATGATGTGCTGCGGGGCGGCGACCGGGCTGACCGATGTGCTGATGAATGCCCGCGTCGCCACGCTGGAGAACGAACACAAGCTGTACCTGATGAACCTCAGCCATGCGGCTTATTCCTTTGGTTATGCCGCAGGCGCGCTGGGCACGGGCGTGCTGCGCAGCCTTGACTGGCCGCCGGGATGGGTGATGGGGACCATGGCCCTTGCCGCACTGATGCTGGCCCTTCTGGCAGCCGAGAAAGACGGCACGATCCGGGGCCTGCGCCGCCCCAGGGATGGCACTCCGGGTCATCTTGGCCTGATCCCCGTGATCGGCGGCGGGATCGTGCTGATTGCCTTTCTGACCGAAAATGCTGCCGAAAACTGGTCTGCCCTGCATATCGAGCACTCTCTGGGCGGCTCTCCTGCGCAGGGGGCGATGGGGCCGGCCGTCCTTGCGCTGACCATGGGTTTCGCGCGGCTTGCGGGGCAGGGGCTGTCCGCGCGCGTGACCCCGGTCACGCTGCTCAAGGGCGGGGCGCTGATTTCGGCCGCAGGCGCCCTGGTCGCCGCGATGGCCTCGACCCCGGCAATGGCCTATGCCGGGTTCATCGTGATGGGCATCGGGTCTTCGGTGATCGCCCCGACCGCGTTTTCGCTTGTGGGCCGCCTGGCCGACCCGCAGGCCCGCGCCCGCGCTGTGGCGCGCGCGACCCTGCTGGGGTATTTCGGCTACTTCTTCGGGCCGCCCACCCTTGGCATGATTGCCGGGGCCTTCGGGCTGCGCATGGCTTTTGTCTTTGCGGCGGTGATGCTCTTGATGGTCCTGGTTCTGACCCCGATCCTGGCCCGGGCCGAGCGGCGCGCCGCTGCGGTCGGCTGACGCGGTCCCAGCGCGACAGCGGGGGCCAGCCCCCGTACCCCCGGGGTATTTCAGCCGAAAAGAAACCCGTCCCGGCGGCCAGTGTTTCCCGTGGTTTCTTCTTGGAGAAAATACCCCGGGGTGCGGGGCAGGGCCCCGCTCAGGCCCAGTCGCCCTCGAAACCCCTGGGAACAAGAAGATTCTCGCGCCGGACACGTCTGACATCCTGCTCGCCCATCAGGGCCAGGGTGGTGTCCATTTCCCTGCGGATTACGTCCAGCGCGGCTGTCACCCCGGCCTCGCCCATCGCCCCCAGGCCATAGATGTAGCTGCGCCCGATGAAGGTGCCTGTCGCACCCAGGGCCAGCGCCTTCAGCACATCCTGACCCGACCGGATGCCGCCGTCCATATGCACCTCGATCCGGTCCGCGACCGCGCGCACAATCGATGGCAGCATCCGGATTGACGAGAGTGCCCCGTCCAGCTGCCGCCCGCCGTGATTGGAGACGATGATCGCATCCGCGCCGAAATCCGCCGCGCGCCGTGCATCTTCCACGTCAAGGATGCCCTTAAGGATGAACTTGCCGCCCCAGGCGTCGCGGATCTTGCGCACCTTGTCCCAGTCCAGCTGCGGGTCGAACTGTTCCTTTGTCCAGCTCATCAGCGAACCGAGGTCGCCCACGCCCCTGGCATGACCCACGATATTGCCGAAGGTGCGGCGTTTCGTACCCAGCATTCCCAGGCACCACTGCGGTTTTGTCGCCAGGTTCAGCAGGTTCTTCACCGTCAGGCGGGGCGGGGCGGTCAGGTCGTTCTTCAGGTCCTTGTGCCGCTGGCCCAGAATCTGAAGATCCAGCGTCAGCACCAGCGCCGAGCATTCCGCAGCCTTGGCCCGCGCAATCATGCCCGACACAAAGTCTTCGTCGCGCATCACATAAAGCTGGAACCAAAAGGGTTTGGTGGTGTGGGCGGCCACATCTTCGATCGAGCAGATCGACATGGTGGACAGGGTGAAGGGCACGCCGAACCTTTCCGCCGCGCGGGCGGCCTTGATCTCGCCGTCGGCGCATTGCATGCCGGTCATGCCCACGGGGGCCAGCGCCACCGGCATGGATACCGGCTGTCCCGCCATGGTCGAGGCCGTCGTGCGGCCGGTCATGTCAACCGCCACCTTCTGGCGCAGGCGCAGCTGCGCAAAATCGCAGGAGTTGTCGCGGAAGGTCTGCTCGGTATAGCTGCCGCTTTCGCAATAGTCGAAGAACATGCGCGGGGCACGCCGGCGATGAATCCGCTTCAGATCGTCGATGCAGGTGATGACGGGCATGTGCGCTTTCCTTCGGTCCGGTCCGGTCAGGTTTTCCTACCGGGAATGGCCGCTGCTTGGCAATGCGCGCCTGCGCATGGCGACTGCTGAAAAGAGGGGCTTGCATTTGATGCGGTGTCGCACTAGATAGTGCGGCATCGTATTGAAACAGGAGCACACCATGTCAATGTCCCGCAGAAAGACGCTGGCCGTGATCGGTGGCGGCGTCATCCTTGCCGCCACTGCCGGCCTTGGATATGTCGCCACCCGCCAGCCGCAGACGGCCCGCCTGCCCTGGGCATCCGCCGGGCAGGGCGAAGACGCGCGCCGCCGGGCGCTGAGCTATGCGCTGCTGGCGCCCAATCCGCACAACATTCAACCCTGGCTGGTTGACCTGTCCGAGCCGGACGCAGTGACGCTTTATGTCGATACGGACCGGCTTCTGCCGCACACCGATCCCTACAACCGCCAGATCACCATCGGGCTGGGCTGTTTTCTGGAACTGATGCGCATGGCCGCAAGCCATGACGGCCAAAGGGTCGCGATCACGCCGTTCCCTGAGGGGTTCGATGACCGCGCGCTGGATGCCCGTCCGATTGCCCGCGCGGTGTTCGAAGCCGATCCTTCTGTGGTCCCCGACCCGCTGTTTGCTTATGCCCTTGACCGCCGGTCCAACAAAGAACCCTTCGACACCGCCCGACCGCTGCCTGCGGACACGCTGGCACAGCTTGATGCCGCCGTTTCAACGCGCTTTGGCGGCACGATTGATGCGCAGGAGGTGGCCGACTGGCGCGCCTTCACGCGTGAGGCGCTGCGGATCGAGATTGAGACACCGCTGACTTACAAGGAATCGGTGGACCTCTTCCGTATCGGCCGGAACGAGGTTGACGCCAACCCCGACGGTATCGATTTCACCGGCCCGATGTTCGAGGTGATGGCGGCCACGGGCCTGTTCACCCGCGAGTCGGCGTTCGACACGACATCTCCGGCCTATCAGGCCGGGCTGGATGCGGTTTTTGCGAATGCCGATACGGCAATGGGGCATGTCTGGCTGGTCAGCCAGGGCAACAGCCGCCCCGATCAGCTTGCAAGCGGGGCCGACTGGCTGCGGGTGAATCTGGCCGCAACCGCCGCCGGAGTGGCCTTTCATCCTCTGAGCCAGGCGCTGCAGGAATATCCGGAAATGGCAGAGCTTTTCCGTCAGGTGCATGAAAAGCTTGCGCCCGATGGCGGGACGGTTCAGATGCTGGCCCGCATCGGCTATGGCCCCGTTGTGAACAACAGTCCGCGCTGGCCGCTGGATGCGAAAATCGTGAATGCCTGACGATCCGTCCGTCCCGGACGACATCCTCAGCGCCTTCTTTCTGGAGGTGGGCATTCTGGCCCAGCTCAGCCGCGCCCTGTTTTCCTTGCGGCTGCCGCCGGGCATTTCGGTGTCGCAGTTCACCGTGCTCAATCACTTGGTCCGTGTCGGGGATGGCGGTACGCCGCTGCAACTGGCGCGGGCCTTTCAGGTTCCGAAAACCTCAATGACGCACAGCCTGACCGTGCTGGAGCGGCACGGCCTTATCCGGCTGGCCCCCAACCCCCTGGATGGCCAGTCAAAATTCACGTTCATCACCACAGAGGGGCGGGCGTTCATGCAGGCATCACGCGCCGCGCTGACACCCGACATCCGCGCCATGGGCGACCTGTTTCCCGCATCGCGCCTTGCCGGGGTGCTGCCGACGCTGACCGAACTGCGCCGGATCCTCGACGCCAAGCGCGACGACCCGTCGCCGGACCAGACCTGACCTGTCAGGCGGAATGCGCCCCGGCCGCCAGCCTTGCCACGAACGCCAGCACCTCCTGAACCGGCTTTCCCGCGCCAATTTCCTTGACGATGGCCGATCCCACCACGCAGCCGTCGGCCACCCCGGCAATCGCCGCCGCCGCATCGGGCGTGGTGATGCCAAACCCCACGATCACCGGCAGGTCCGTGGCCGCCTTGATCCGCGCCACTTCCGGCCCGACATCCCCCGCCGCAGCCGCCCCCGCCCCGGTGATCCCGGTGATCGAGACGTAATAGACAAAGCCCGATGTGTTGGTCAGCACCTTGGGCAGGCGCTTGGCATCGGTTGTTGGTGTGGCCAGGCGGATGAAGTTGAGCCCCGCCGCCTGCGCGGGCAGGCACAGCTCGTCATCTTCCTCGGGCGGCAAATCGACGACGATCAGCCCGTCAACGCCCGCCGCCAGCGCCTCCTGCAGGAACCGGTCCACGCCGCGCGAATAGATCGGGTTGTAATAGCCCATCATCACGATCGGGGTGGTCTGGTCAACCTTGCGGAATTCCGCCGCCATCGCCAGGGTCCGGGCCAGCGTCTGCCCGCCGTCCAGCGCCCGCTGCCCGGCGCGCTGGATTGTCGGGCCGTCCGCCATCGGATCGGTGAAGGGCATGCCCAGTTCGATGATATCCACACCGGCGGCGGGCAGACCCGTCATCAGCGCAAGCGAGGTCTCAAAATCCGGGTCGCCGGCCATGATATAGGTGACAAAGGCCTTCTTCCCTTCGGCCTTCAGCCGGGCGAACTGGCGGTCAATTCTGGTCATTTTCTGGCATCCCCCTGCTTGCCCGTGCGGTGTGCGGCAAGGGGCACGGAAAATCAATGCCCCGCAAGGGATGGGGCCGTCTTGCGGCGGGACAGCGCCGCGCCTAAAAGCGCCCGAAACCTCGGGGGAAACGCCATGGGCTTCAGGATGGGCATTGTCGGGCTGCCGAATGTCGGCAAGTCCACGCTTTTCAATGCGCTGACGCGGACGGCGGCGGCGCAGGCGGCGAATTTTCCGTTCTGCACCATCGAGCCGAACGTGGGCGAGGTGGCGGTGCCCGATGACCGGCTGGACAAGCTGGCGGCGATTGCCGGGTCAAGGCAGATCATTCCCGCGCGGATGACCTTTGTCGATATTGCGGGCCTGGTGCGCGGCGCGTCGAGGGGTGAGGGGCTGGGCAACCAGTTTCTGGCCAATATCCGCGAATGCGATGCGATTGCCCATGTGCTGCGCTGTTTCGAGGATGGCGATGTGACCCATGTCGAGGGGCGGATCGACCCGATTGCGGATGCTGAAACCATCGAAACCGAGCTGATGCTGTCGGACATGGAATCGGTCGAGCGGCGTCTGGCGAACCTGTCGCGCAAGCTGAAGGGCGGCGACAGAGAGGCGCTGGATCAGGACCGCCTGCTGCGCGCCGCGATGGCGGCGCTGGAGGCGGGGCGTCCCGCCCGCAGCGTTCAGGTGGCCGGGGATGACCGGCGCACCTGGCGGCTGTTGCAGCTGCTCACCGCGAAACCCGTGCTTTTCGTGTGCAATGTCGAAGAAGCCTCGGCGGCCAGCGGCAATGCGCAATCTGCCCGCGTCGCCGAGATGGCCGCGCGACAGGGGGCGGCATCGGTGGTGATCTCGGCCAGGATCGAGGAAGAGATCAGCCAGCTGGACGCGGACGAAGCCGCGATGTTCCTTGCGGAAATGGGCCTGCAGGAGGCGGGCCTCGACCGGCTGATTCGCGCCGGATACAAGTTGCTCGGCCTGCAAACCTATTTCACCGTCGGCCCGAAAGAGGCGCGGGCCTGGACGATTGCCAGGGGCACGCTGGCCCCGGCGGCGGCGGGCGTGATCCATGGCGATTTCGAGAAGGGCTTTATCCGGGCCGAAACCATCGCCTACCCCGACTATATCGCAGGCAAGGGCGAGGCCGGGGCCAAGGAAGCCGGCAAATTCCGCGTCGAAGGCAAGACCTACGAGGTGCAGGACGGCGACGTGCTGCATTTCCTGTTCAGCGGGTGACCGGCGGCGTCACACCTGCCCGGTTCAGTCCGGTTCATCGGCATTCCGGCAGCAAAGGGGGATTGCCGCGAACCATGGCACCGACCCCAGGATGTGACACCCATGCGTTCAGGGCGGAATACTTCCGCGCGTTTCCCTGTGATTTTCGGTTCGGAGTTGTCGTGGGGGGCAGGCCCGGCAGGGGCAGGGGGCTGGCGGAAAGCCCCCGCTTTCTGCGGTGAACCGCTTGACGCCGCCGGGGATTGTCCCTAAACGGCCTGCAAGAAATTCGGGTGCCCCGGCCTGGGGTGGCCTGCTATGTCTTCTTGATAAGGATTCCGACCATGTCGCGCGTCTGCGAACTCAGCGGTAAGGGCCCGATGACCGGAAACACGGTCAGCCATGCCAACAACAAATCCCGTCGCCGGTTCCTGCCGAACCTGAACGAAGTCACCCTGATCTCGGATGTGCTGGGCCAGTCCTTCAGGCTGCGCATCTCTGCCGCTGCGCTGCGGTCTGTCGACCATCGCGGCGGGCTTGATGCCTTTCTTGCCAAGGCCAAGGATGACGATCTGTCGGTGAAGGCCCAGAAGATCAAGAAGGAAATCGACAAGGCCCGTGCCGCCGCCTGATCTGTGGCCGCAGTGCAAAACATAAGCCCCGCCGGAATGGCGGGGCTTGTGTCATTTCAGGGTCTGAAAAGCCTTTCAGCCAGCGCAAAGGGCGCGGGCGCTGTCGCCAAAGGCCTTGTAGCGGTCCCAGAAGGCGTTGTCGCTTTCGCGGTCTGACATGCGCACCTGCTGCGCCTCTTCCGGGTCAGAGAAGAATTTGGCTGCACGCCGCTGATCCGCGCCGCGCAGGGTCATATCGGCGGCCTCCTGGATGCAGTTGCACATGGCCCGGCTTGCCCCGCGCCGGTCCGAATTCAGGCAGGCCTTCTCGATCGGGCCGGCCGCGGCCACAGTGGCCGTCAGGGGAAGAAGAGCCGCCATCAGGGCGACCGCAAGGAAAGGTTTCGTCATTCGCACTGCCTCATGCCTTTGTTGCGTGGGTTAACCCACGGCTTCTGTGCCATGCATCATGACGATTCGGCGCAAAAACTTCAATAGGTGCAGTGATTTGGGCAGTTATGGGCGGATTTCCGCTATGTCTTGTGTGCGCCCTTGGCGGCCCTACCAGATCACGCGGCAGGGGCGGTTCTGCCCGACCCCGGCCCACCACGCTTGACCCCCCGGCAATTCCTGCTCATATGCCGCGCATGACCCGGCTTTCCCTGATCCGCAACTTCTCGATCGTGGCCCATATCGACCACGGAAAATCGACCCTGGCCGACCGGCTGATCCAGTCGACCGGGACGGTGGCTGACCGTGACATGAAGGCGCAGCTTCTGGACAGCATGGACATCGAGCGCGAGCGCGGCATCACCATCAAGGCCAACACGGTGCGGATCGATTATCCGGCCAGGGACGGGAACACCTATATCCTCAATCTGATCGACACGCCCGGCCATGTCGATTTCGCCTATGAGGTGTCCCGCTCGATGCGGGCGGTCGAAGGCTCGCTTCTGGTGGTGGATGCCAGCCAGGGGGTCGAGGCGCAGACCCTGGCCAATGTCTATCAGGCGCTGGATGCGGGGCACGAGATTGTGCCAGTGCTGAACAAGATCGACCTGCCCGCAGCGGAACCCGACCGCATCCGGGCGCAGATCGAGGATGTGATCGGGCTGGATGCCTCGGACGCGATCCTGATCTCGGCCAAGTCCGGCCTGGGCATTCCGGATGTGCTGGAAGCCATCGTCACCCGGCTGCCGGCCCCCAAGGGCGACCGGGATGCGCCGCTGAAGGCGATGCTGGTGGACAGCTGGTATGACGCCTATCTGGGCGTTGTCGTCATGATCCGGGTGATGGACGGCGTGGTGAAACGCGGCGACCGCATCCGCATGATGCAGACCGGCGCGCTTTATGGCATCGACAAGCTGGCGGTGCTGAAACCGCAGATGGTGGACATCGACGAATTGGGCCCGGGCGAGATCGGCGTGCTGACCGCCTCGATCAAGCTGGTGCGCGACACCCGCGTCGGCGACACCATCACCCATGAGCGCAAGGGCGCGACCGAGGCGCTGCCCGGCTTCAAGCCGGCGCAGCCGGTGGTGTTCTGCGGCCTGTTCCCGGTGGATGCCAATGAATTCGAAGATCTGCGCGATGCCATCGAAAAGCTGGCGCTGAACGACGCGAGCTTTACGTACGAGATGGAAACCTCTGCCGCGCTTGGCTTTGGCTTTCGCTGCGGGTTCCTGGGCCTTTTGCACCTTGAAGTGGTGCGCGACCGGCTGGAGCGGGAATATGACATCGACCTGATCACCACGGCCCCGTCGGTGGTCTATCATGTCCACCTGCGCGACGGCACGATGATGGAGCTGCACAACCCCGCCGACATGCCCGACCTGACCCTGGTCGATCATATCGACGAGCCGCGCATCAAGGCCACGATCATGGTGCCCGATGAATATCTGGGCGATATCCTGAAGCTGTGTCAGGACCGGCGCGGCATCCAGCTGGACCTGTCTTATGCCGGCAACCGGGCGATGGTGGTCTATGACCTGCCGCTGAACGAGGTGGTGTTCGATTTCTACGACCGGCTGAAATCTGTGACCAAGGGCTATGCCAGCTTTGACTATCAGATCACGGGGTATCGCGAGGATTCCCTCGTCAAGATGTCGGTGCTGGTGAATGACGAACCGGTCGATGCCCTGTCGATGATGGTCCACCGCGACCGCGCCGATGCACGCGGCCGCGCCATGGTGGAAAAGCTGAAAGAGCTGATCCCGCGCCACATGTTCAAAATCCCGATCCAGGCGGCCATCGGCGGTCGGGTGATCGCGCGCGAAACCATCAGCGCCATGCGCAAGGACGTGACCGCCAAATGCTACGGCGGCGACGCCAGCCGCAAGCGCAAGCTGCTGGACAAGCAGAAGGCCGGCAAGAAGAAGATGCGCCAGTTCGGCAAGGTGGAGATTCCGCAGCAGGCGTTTATCAATGCGCTGAAGATGGACTCCTGACGCCCCGCGCGCTATCCTTCCGTTATGAATACCGCCGACCCCTCCCCGATCATCCCCGAAACCGAACTTCGCCTCGCCGAAGCCCGGCTTGCCGCCTTTGACCGTGACGGCCTCGGCCACACCCTCGACGCCCTGCGTCAATGGTCCGCCGCCCGGGCAGGCGATCCCGCCACCCGATGTCCGCCCCCTGCACCCTTGCGCTGACCCCCGGTGCGCTGGCCGACCTTGATCGCCTCGACACATTCCTCCGAAGTTCGACAGCAAATCGGGCAATTTCGCTATCTTCAACTTTCTGATGCCATACTTTTCAATGAGTTACTGCCCCCGGGCCTCCTGCTTGGGCGAAACCTTGTTGTAACACGGTTTAGTAATAA
>Ga0315907_10003210_pt1 | contig 19559 bp, 37 predicted proteins | sample LakEriMetagenome_3_FD_203525 | JGI IMG/M metagenome (GOLD analysis project Ga0315907, IMG submission 203525) | Freshwater fungal communities from buoy surface, Lake Erie, Ohio, United States - Buoy 12 MA123 | ecosystem: Environmental > Aquatic > Freshwater > Lake > Lake biofilm | place: USA... | reverse complement strand
TACCTCGTGGTGAAAAACTAATGGATAAGTGGAACTTGATACCAAAAGATGTTGATATACTTGTAACTCACGGACCCGCTTTTGGTAAATTAGATTTTGTTCCATATGACGGAGTAAATGTTGGTTGTGAAGATTTGTTATCTAAAATACAAGAAGTAAAACCTAAAATCCATGTTTGTGGTCACATACACGAAGGTTACGGATACGTGTTTGATGGTGATACTCACTTTATAAATGCCGCCGTTTTAAATGGTCGTTATGAGTTTAGAAACAAACCGTTGACAATAGATTGGGACCCAGAAACAAATGAAATTGAGTTTGTTGAAAATTAATGGTTGGATCTGTTATTGATAAACAGGTCCAATCTTTATAACGTCAGCACCAAAACCTTTGTTTTTTAATGTGATTTCTTTTTCGTGTGGGTAAAGGATATTATTTTTAATTGATTCATAAAAGTCAATTAATTGTTTTTGAACTTCAACTTCAATCAAGAATCCTTTTGTTCCGTGTGTTTTATCTTTTGGTGACCTATAATGGTTTTTGATTAATTGTTTCTTGTTCATTGAGTAGTGACTTCCAGGGTATTGTGTATCAATCGCATCTTCACTTTCAGCAAACACAACCCGATATAGTTTTAATGTTTCCGGTAGATTGTCATAATATTCCGTTAAGTCGTTTAATTCAAATATGGCATTATCATTTTCATAACCCATCTCATACAAACAACCAAGTAAGTTATCCGTATTATTTGCCGTTAATCTAACAAAACCTTCATTTAAATTATTTTCCTTATCTCGGTTCACTTTTTTGATTTCCAAAGGTGGATCCAATAGATATTTTTCATTCAACCAATGTCTCAATTCATTCTCAACAAAAAACTCCGGAACTTCTTCATTGTCTGGTTTTTCTGAGGCGACTTCGGCAATGTGCCTGGCAAATTTAACTTTTAATTTATCATCCAACATGGTCATTAATCCATCGGAAATAAAAAAGATTTTGGACAATGGATCAGAAACACCCAACTCACCCTCAACAAGGTCAAACACCTTCATAATGGTTTTACCCCACCATGTTTTATATCCGGTAGTTTCTTCAAGTCCGGGTCTGAATATTTTATTAAACGCTCTAATAATTGAACCAGAAAAACCAGCCAGAGCAAGTTGGGGGAAGAACCAAGGTAAAAGTCTCAATGTCGCCTTATAACCTCCTTCACCCACATGTAATAATAATCTATTTGTTTTTGCTTCTTCAACCAGTTCTTTTAATTGACCAAATGTGATTTTACCTTGAGCCTTACAGAATTTTTTGGCATCACAAATGTTTTTGATTGCTTTTGAGGATGGTGTTATATCTTCAGATATGGTGACAAACCCTTCATTCATTTTATTTTTTGTTTTCTTCAACAAACTTTTAATAAAAAACACAATTCCACTTAAAACGACTCCACTCAATAAAACCTGAATGTTATCCATGGTTATACTTCTATCATTTATGATTGTATTAATAAGTTTCATAACCGGGTTCAATAAAAAAGCAAACCCCAATATTTCACTTAATGAATATGAAATACCCAACACGCTTTTTATAACGGTTCTTATGATGTCCAGGGTGTTCTTGATTAAATTTTTAACACCCTCAAGCGGTTTTGTTAGGTCAAGTTCTTTAATTTTATTTAATAGTGAATCCTTATTTTTGTCATTAATTAAAAGTGCAACTGATGTTATAATTAAAAGAACAATTTCATTTTCATTTAATGAGAATCCAGAACCGGTTAATAACCTTTCCACTGGACCCATAAACGCACCCATTCCGGTACCAAAGGTAAATAAGATTCCGGTATTTATTTTAAGATCATTTAAGGTGTCCTTAAATAAATTCTCATTTATTAATTCTAAATATTGTTCTTCTGTTAAAATTACTTTCATTTTTTATAATTTAAAACTATCTAATTTTTGATATAACCCCGAGTCCTTATATACATCAACATCTTCTACATTAAATTCAGGAAACATTTTTATCAATTCTTTAATAAAATCTCTTCTTACGTTTCTATATATTTCAACCATATCATCACCTAATTTGATAAGAATTCTTTGTTCAATACCACTATTATAAACAATTAACGGTAACCCCCAAGATGATTTATTTTCTAATATATGAAGATGGTTATCACGTAAAATGATATCACCACCCCTTTTTATTACATTTAAATCAGTAAAACAGGACATCAATATATCAATTATATTTTCTTCACCAATTATACTAAAAAGATTTTTGAAACCACCAACCATTTCGGCAGTGTCAGCATAACCGTACTCTTCAATTGAATTAATTAAAGTTTGTTTTAATGACTCCTCTTTTAATATTTTTCTAATTAGTTGTTTCATAAATTAAAAATTAACCCAAGCCTGCACCTTAAATTTTAAATCAATAGGTGAACCATAAGTGTACAGATCAAAAGAAAAATAATTTTTAAAAATATCTTCAATATCACTTCTTAATGGACGACTATTTTTTATTTCTTGATCTGTTAATTTAAATTTTAATGTGAATACCATTCTATCAACAACAGGATTCTCCATACCCAATTTTACGGATCCTAATTTAACTTTTTTCATACTTGTTTCAACTTCAAGTAAATTAGGAAATTCAGAATGAAGGTAATCAATTATTTGGTCCTTCATACTTTCTAACCTACCCAACTCCTTATAGTAATGATCAATAAATTCTTGACCCTGAAGTTCCTCATTTAATATTTTTCTAATTAATTTCTCCATTATATCATAATAAATAGTTTGATATTTCAAAATAAATTATATATCTTTGTCCCATGGAATTAAATGAAAAACTGGCAAAATTAATCTTTCAAGAGTTTGAAGACTCAATTAAAGGTACCGACATCTATAATCACGAAGGTTCCATGTGGTTAATTTTTACAGAAGAAAGAAAATGGGTTGTTGAATTTACAAAACAAAAAACCTTATGGTATAATTATAAACATTTTAATGACATACTGGTTTTATTTGGCATGGAACTAAGTGAAGGTGCCGAATATATCAAAAAATGGTATGAAGACAAATTCATTTTTAATACGGTAAAACAAAATGCTTCAACATTACTATACGTTGATAATGTTATTGATAATGGTGTGAAAGAGACAGATAAATCATACTCCAATTATCGTTTGTGTGTTGAAAACACCATTCAAAATGGGGTGAAACACATCTGTCGGGGATCTTATGAGAATACCCCTCTTGCTGAAGACATCATTAAAAATGGAGTTAAAAAAGTTGATGACTCAATTAAGGAAAGATTATTTTTTGTTGAAGACACCATTCAAAATGGGGTGAAGATTATGGATATTGATAGAGGTTCTTATTTAAGTTTTGTTGAAAATACTATTAAAAATGGCGTAAAAAATATCGTTTACGCAGGACCTGATCAAACATTTTGTGTTGAAGAAGCCATTCAAAATGGAGTGAAGGACACCCAATGGAATGATTTTGCTCGTTGGAATATTATTGACTACACCATTCAAAATGGGGTGAAGGACACAAATTGTAAATTTGAATTCACTTCACAAGGAATTAACGACGCAATTAAAATTGGATTTAAAGATACCGACCCAAAAACCTACCAACCAAATGATAGGATTGAAGATGTAGTTGAAAATGGGGTAAATGTTATTAGTTGGGCTCATCCCACCGCAAATTTCACAAATCAGGTTGAAGGTATTATTCAAAATGGGGTGAAGAACATATATTGTGGTTGCAACGAAACCTTACCGACTATAGAAGACACAATTAAAAATGGGGTAAAAGATATGTGGTGTATTGAAAGAACTAACACCTTTGATGTTGAAGATACCATTCAAAATGGGATTAAAAATACCCAATCGTTTGATGGTAAATCTTTGAAATTGGTTAATAAGATAATAAGCGATGGCGTAAAACGTACTGAATGGAACGGTTCTGATTTACCAACAGGTAAAGTTGAAGACACAATTCAAAATGGAGTTAAACACGCACAATTTGATAATGATTACACCAAAGAGTATGTTGGTAACATAATTCAAAATGGAGTTAAAGATGTGAAAGAAATATATGAACATACTTTAAACAGTGGTTTATTTGAGATTAATTGTAAAAAGGCAATAAAAAAAGGTGTTAAGTATGTTTTTGAGGGAAAAGTGCAAGCATATTTAGTAAATGATGTTATTGAGGATGGTGTTAAAGAAGTTGAATATTATGATGGAGATGCCGAAGTTTTAGTTAATGAAGCAATTGAAAATGGTGTTAAATATATGATGTCAGGAAGTGAATTTAAAAATAATCAAGTAGAAGATGTTATTAAATATAGTGTTAAATTATAAAATTAGTTGTATATTTGTATTATGGAAAAAAAACTTGTGATATGTCGCGGAATTTGTGGTGCTGGAAAATCAACATTTGCTAAAACATTGGGTGGAAAACATTATGAAGCCGATATGTATTTTATTAATCCAACTACCGGTGAATATAAATTTGATGGGACAAAAATTAAAAACGCCCACGCTTGGTGTTTAGATAGGGTTAAAACAGATATGGCTGTTGGTAGAGATAAAATAGTCGTTTCAAATACCTTCACACAAGAATGGGAGTTCCAACCATACTTTGAACTAGCAAAACAGTATGGATATAAAGTGTTTTCAATAATTGTTGAAAATCGTCACGAAGGAATAAACCAACACGGAGTTCCAGAAGATAAAATAGAACAAATGAAAAACAGATTCAGTATAAAGTTATGAAATTCAAAACATTAGAAACAACAGGAAAAGTCTGGATTAGTTCGGATACGCATTTCGGTCACAAAAATTTGTGTCGTGGAGTAACAAATTGGAGAACCCAGGACGGTGAAATTCCAATTGAATCAACAAGAGATTTTCAAACCATTGAACAAATGAATGAAAGGATAGTTGATGGTATTAACTTTATGGTAGGTCAAGATGATACATTAATTATGTTGGGTGATGTTTCATTTGGTGGTTTTGAGAATATCGGAATATTCCTTGATAGATTGGTTTGCAAAAATATTCATTTAATACTTGGAAATCATGATACACACATCGAAAAAAATAGAGAAGAAATTCAAAATAGATTTTTGAGTGTACAACATTATCTGGAGGTTAGAATCAACGATAAAGATTTTGTTTTGTGTCACTATCCACTACAAAGTTGGCACGGTCTAAATAAGGGTGTAATCCAATTACATGGGCACGTACACCTTAGTCCAGATAAGAAATTTGGTAATGGAAAAAAAATGGATGTTGGTATGGATGGAAACGGATTGAATCCGTATAGTATTGATGAAATAATCAAAATTATGGATAAAAGACCAGTTGGGTCCGATATGTCCGGAGATCACCACCTGGATGATTTGGTTGGAGTTGTTGGGTAAAACCATAACTCCAACATATTTATATGTATGAAAATCATTATAACTGAATCTCAATTAAAACTTATTAAAGAAGCGGTTGGCGTTCCGGAAGGAATATTAAAAGCCGGTGAAGAACTATTTAAAATTGTTGCTTCCAATCTAAAAAAAATCAACAATAAAGATAATAAACACGAATTCCACATAACTGAGGAAGAATTACAAATTTCTGATGTTACAATTGATTTCATTAAAATTACAGTATCAGTTGAAGAAATTGAAGGTTATGATGGTAAGCCTGTTATCGCATCAATGGGTGTAAATAACGCATTTAGGTTTGATAAAGGAATAATGATGCAAGTAAGCAAAGTTGATAAGGTAATTGAATTGGAAATTAATTTCATTGTACCAAAAGAATGGGAACCGCAAGACTTATATGAAACATTCATATCAGACGAAACACATAATGAATCAGTTATGGCCCACGAAATAATGCACAAATTTCATCGTACAAAAAAAACAAAAGGGTTTGTTGGCGACATTGCCGATTATCAAGCATATTCATCTGGGAAAATAAGATTCAATATTCCGGTTCTTGATGATTTTATGCTATATAGTTATTATATCCAAGCTGCCGAAAATACTGTTAGACCAACTGAGGTTGCCTCAAGGATGATTAAAAAAGGAATAACAAAAGATCAATTTAAAGATTTTCTTAAAGAAGATGAGACATTTAAACAATTAAAACAAATCCAGAATTTTACTTATGATTATTTGATAAGTAGTTTACGTAAACAAATGGACAGAATTGATGGGTTAATAAAACATATTGGTGATGATCCGAGCAAAATGTCCGTAGATTACAAAATTGAGTTTATTTTAAAAATAGCATATGTCAATCTCGTTAATTTAAAGATTGAAATATTTGATAACTATTTTTATGATAATGCGGAGAAGTTCCTTCAATCTATGGGTGGTTTGTTTGGTAAAGTGAGTAAAGAAAAAGAAGATGTTAGAAAAAAGTTCGTTAATCACGTTGTAAAATATGAAAATAAAGAAATGGACTTTTTCAAAGACGAATGTGAACGGTTTAATTATGTTGCAACAAAACTTATGAAAAAAATATCAAAAATCTATGCACTCCTTCCTGATGAAAAGGAACAAACAAATGAATCAATATTGGATTGGGAATTACACCAAAAACTTATGGAAAAGAAGTATGGTGAAAGACCAATTCAAAAATCTTATAATTTCAAAAAATAATTTGTTTTATTAAAAAACATTCTTTACCTTTGTAAGGTGAAAAAACCATGTAAAGAATGTCCACATCTTATTCGTAATCGTCATAATGATATGATTGTGGAGTTCGGTGAGAGAACGGGAAAGAAACATAATTGTCATATGACGGAAGGAAAAAAAGATTTGTGGAATGTAACGGATAAGAAACTTGAATGTTATGGAAGTAGAAATGTCTAAAGAAATGGATGAGTTCATCAACAAGTTGGATTCGTTATGTTGGGAATATCACATTGAAATAAAACCCACACATCCAGTGCCTGATGATGAATACCCAACTATATCCATTATAAATGGTGATGAAGTTGTAAAATTAATTTATATTGATGGTGATGGAAGAGGTAAATAACGTCCGATGATAAACAATCGTTTTAATGTTGTTGATCATTTGTTATATTAAAAAATAATTCTTATATTTGTCAAATGAAAGTAGAATCAAAATTTGGAACATATACAATGGAAACAATAAGTAGTACAAAAATAAGTACAGACAAACTCGCAGTGTTTGTTGAACGACTTAAAAAAATAGGAATTGATGTAAAACTATCAGGAAACTTTCCTTGGGTTTATATTAGTGAAATCAATGGTATAAGAGTTAAAGAAAATTTCCAAGCAAACCACGGATTTACTGTAATGTTTCTTCCAGGAAGAAATGATTCACCACCATCTGAATTTACAGACATCAAAGAAATTTTTAATTTAATAAGAAAATATAAAAATGAAAAACGATAAGTTATTTTTAGACGACCTTAGAATACCAAAGGATGCTATAGGTTTGGTCCCTGATAAACATAATAAGTTTTATTGGGAAAATGATTGGGATATTGTAAGAAACTACGATGAGTTTGTTCAATATACTGAGGTTAATGGTGTTCCAGAGTTTGTTTCATTCGACCACGACTTGGCTGATTTTCATTACGACTTAAAACCTGAAGATTATGAAAATATGTCCGAAGATGAAATGGTTATGAAATTCGGTAGTATGGAAAAAACAGGACTTGATTGTGCAAAGTTCCTTGTTGAATATTGTGCAGATGAAAACCAACCATTACCTAAATACTTGGTACATTCAGCAAATCCTGCAGGAAAAGAAAATATTGAGAAATTTTTAGAAAACGCAAAAAAACATTTAAATATATAATATGGTCCTTACAAAAATAACAATGGACGATAAATATAAAAAAATAGACGAAAAATCAAAAATAATTACAGATAGACTTGGTTGTAAGATTGATGATGGTATTAGAGAATTAATAGTTTTACTAAACTATAACAATATTGGGACAACACAATCTTGTTGGGGACATAAAAACTGGGGTGAAAAATTTCCTTGGTTTGATATTGATGGTAAATACTATGATGATATAAAATCAATTATTTTTGATTTGGAAATTGGGTTTGAAAAGTATGATGTTAATACCATACGTTTTTATCCTAAATGTAAAACACTAATAAAGGGTAGAAGAGAATTTAATAAATTGAAAGATAAATTAAAACAAACTAATAATTGAATATAATATGGACCTTACTAAACTAACAATGGACGAACTTATTTCTTTGAAAAATAAAATTGAGGGACTTATTCATTCATATGAAGATGGATATTTGTATATCTGTTCTGTTCGTCAGTTCGGTAGTGTGTGGGAAGAAAGACCCACGAGTCTATATTCATTAAAAGAACTTTGTGGTGAATACAATGGTGACAACGGTATTGTTGATGTTTATACTAACAACCCAAATTTAGAATTTCCTGAAATGGAGTTTTATAATTATGGTGATGTTATGTATATCAAATCAGAAGATGATTATAGAGAGTGGATTAAACACACTAAAAGAAAAAACCTTATTGAAGATGTAACACAACGACTTGATGAATGGGAAAGTAGAGAAAATGTACCGTTTCAATATAGACCTTCTTTTGCTCCAATATGGACAAGAGAAGATGTTAGTGAATGGGTTACAGAATTTGAAAGTAATAAGTGGGATTTTGTTGAACCAGTTTCAATGAAGAAAAATTATTTTGAAGAAAATGATGATTAATTAAAAAATTATTTGTATATTTGTATTATGAAAAATTTATCTATTAGCTTAATTTACTTAGGGTTTTTCGCCCTTATCGGAACCGCAACTTACATTACTAATAATGGTAATTGTTTGTGGGCCTTGTTATTAACACCAAGTTTAACTTATAAACAAGAAGATGATGGAGAATCAGAATAGTGTTGCGTATGTAGGAAAAATAGGTTCAGTATCTGAAATACCAGGTGCTGACAATATAGAATTAGTAACTGTTGGTGGATGGAACGCCATAACCAAAAAAGGAGAATATAAGGTTGATGATTTAGTGGTTGTCGCAACTACTGACGCTGTTATACCACAAAAATTGTCAGATGGTTTAGGTGTTACTAACTACCTTCGTAAAGGGCAAAGGGTTAGAACTGTAAAACTTCGTGGTGTTTATTCTGAATGTTTGTTAATACCGGTTACTTTCGTACCTGAAAAATATCGTTATGAAGGTTCCGATTGTATGGAATTACTTGAAATATTCAAGTTTGAACCACCAGTTAAAACAATAACTTTATCATCTGGTGGACGTAAAGTAAAGTACCACCAAAATCCAAACTTCCACATATACTACAAGTTTCCAAACCAAAAGAATGTTCCGGATATGTTTAATGAGGAAGATATGGTTGTTATAACCAGAAAATTACATGGAACAAATTCCAGATTTGGTATAATAAGAAAGAAAAAACTTACTATATGGGACCGAGTTAAAATGTTCTTTGGTGACAAATGGGCTGGATTTGATTACATAGTAGGTAGTCATAATGTTGAGAAAGGATCTGACTCACAAGGATTTTATGATACCAATGTTTGGGAAGAAATATCCATAAAGTATAACATAAGAGAAAAATTGTGGCAACACGTAAAAGATACTTATGAATATCTTGAAACTGGATTCATAATATATGGTGAAATATATGGTGCCGGTATACAGAAGAACTACGACTACTGTTTAACTGATATAAAGTTTGCTGGGTTTGATGTTGAGGTGGACGGTAAATACGAAAGTTATCCGGCTGAAGTTACACACTTTGACGTAATGGATTTACCAAAGGTTGAACTTTTACATTGGGGTCATTGGGACAAAGAAAAACAAGATAGTTTTGTTTATGATAACTTTATAGAAGGAACCAAAGTTCCACACGAAGGTGTTATAGTAAAACACGAATCTGGTGATCGTAAAAAAATATCAAAATGTATAAATCCTGGATATTTAATCGCAAGTGAAAAACATAATTATGGTGATTCACATTGATGGAATCAATTTTTTTCTTAACTTTGTAAAAAATTAAAATATGCCTTACATTAGATTACATGTGGATTTAGATGAAATCTACGACGATATGGATAGAAGTGATAAAAGAGAAATGGCCGAATGGTTATTTGATGACGGTGTTTTGGGTTCACATCCTAATCCAGAAATTAGAAAATTAGTTAGAGGTGATGAAGATTCAATAGGAGAAAAAGAGTTTAAAGACACTCTTGAGAAGTTATGGAGTGCTTATCACCGACTATCCAATGAAGATGAATTATTAATTAAACAAATCGCAGATAAAATATGACAAGAGAAATAATATTTGGTGTTTGTGATAAAACAGACAAATGTAATTCGTATTTCGGGTTTTTCAAACACGAGGATGATGCCAAAAAAGAAATCAGAATCCAAGCTGAAAGAATGAAAGATGAACTTGGAATGATGGATTTGGTTGTCAAGGACGACCGTGCCGTTATTTTGAGAGACGATAGAGTTGAAGAAATTGTTTTGGTAATTCATCGGTATGTACTTAGGTAAAGAAGAAAAACCATTCGGTTTAAAAGTTATTCATTTTCTTGTCACCAACACTTTCTGGTATTTGATATTTTCTTTTATTTATCTTAATTTTGACATTAGAGAATGGTGGTTAATCCAGAATAGTTTCGGTAGATTCATTTTATTATTTTTGGAATTAACAATGTTTTACTCGGCGTTTAAAAAAGATTAAATATGGAAAAAATTGAAATATATGTAAGGTTCGCAAACGAAGGTGTTTATTATGACAAAATAAAGTTAGATCCTTCAAAAATAAGTAATCCAAGGATTTTTACTCAAGAAGTATTTTTTGATATTGACGGGATTACAGTGGCTACAAGAAAAGAAGATTGGCAAAAGATAGAACAATGGAAAGAAACTGGCAAAAAGAATTAAGAGAAATTTTAAAAAGAAATAATATGAGTGAAGAGTATATTGAAAAAACGGTAGAGTATGGTGATACAATACCTGAAGTAGAAACAACATATGATGAATATCCAGGAATTGAAGAACCAGTTATTGGTAGAATAATGGATTCTGAAGAAGATAGAAAAATTGATGCTGACGTACCTTCTTGTTGGAGTAATTTAAAAAATAATGAATATGCGCCCGCATATGTTACAGTACCAAAGGTTCCTGCCGGTGTTTATGAAATAGGTTGGAATGGTAATTTACAAACTTATACCGTTAAAAAACAACCATTCAAGTCTGATGAGTTATACCATCTACCGTCATATGAAATTACAGACATCTTAAAAGATATTGATAATTTTTGGAATAGAGCCGACAATTATAAAAAATACAACTATATCCACAAAAGAGGCATTTTAATGTATGGTGAACCAGGTTGTGGTAAGTCAGGTATAATCCAATTAATATCACAACAACTAATTGAAAAAGATGGTATTGTAATTAATATCAAAGATGAAGAAGATGTTGAAAGGTTCACATCATTTATTGGAACGTTTAGAAAAGTTGAACCAAAAAGACCATTGATTGTTTTATTGGAGGATATTGATTCACTTGCTGGTGAAGGTAGAAGTCAAACTGCTAGATTATTAAACATACTAGATGGTGTTAAACAAATTGAAGGTGTTGTATATATTGCAACAACAAACTACCCGGAGAAGTTACAGGAAAGAATCACCAACCGTCCGTCCCGTTTTGATAGAAGATATAAAGTGGAACTTCCAAATGAAGATATTAGAAGGGCTTATATTGAACATAAATTAAGTGAAGAAGATTTAAAAGGTATTGATATTGAGGAATGGATCAAAAAAACTGAAGGGATGTCATTGTCACACTTAAAAGAAGTTGTAATTTCGGTTATTGTTATGGGTAGAACTTTTGAAGAAACAATTGAAAATCTTGAAGGGTTGAAAAAAACACCAACAATTAAAGGTTCTGGTAAGATGGGGTTTGGAAAATAATTAAAAATAACGGACAGGTTTATGAATAGTGCGATATAATACACTATATCGTTAAAATTAGGTTGAAATTGACTTAATTGATATTAATAGTGAATTATACTACACTTTAAACATTACTCATATATTATGTCGTAAAAGAAAAATTTAATTAGATTTAAAAATTAATTACTATATTTGTAAAAAAAAGATATGGGAACAAGTCAGATTATAATGTTAGTGTTGTTGGGGTCAAATTTATTGTTTGGTGCTCATTTTCACGGGAAAGAAAGAACAGGGAATTACAGTTTTTGGATTACATTTTTAAGTGTTGGAATTTATTTTACATTATTAATGACTGGTGGTTATTTTAATTAATATGGAAAAACATAAAAAAGTAACTTGGGAATGTGTTAGTTGTGGAAACCAACACGAATCATATTCAAACCGAAGATGGGATATGCAAGTTTGTGAATGTGGAAAAAGTGGGCTTGATTTGGAGGAATTTTATTCAAGAACAATGGGTGAAATAAAAATTGTCAAGGAAGAAACAATTGAATCCGAAAATTAAATAATGGAAACCACAACAAAATTCAATGAACTGAAGGTTGGTGATAGAGTGGAAACCAGACTATCCGGTAAAGCGATGGTTATTGAAACTGGTTGTTACAACGGTAAAATGGTCAAACTTAAATGTGACAAACCAAGGTGGTGTTGTCCTTATTTTTACGAATCAGAATTAAAATTAAAATGAGATATCACGCGAATTTTTACACAAATAGACTGGTCAAGGAATGGTTAAGAAATGGTAAGATTATAATTGGTTGTGATCTTGACGACACTATTATTCCTTACAACGAAGAAATCAAAGAGAATTGTCAAAAAATGGTTGATTTGATTTTGGAATGTCAAAAGGAAGGGATATACTTTTTGATAAATACGGCAAGAAGTTTAGATAGGTTAGAGAATGCAAAAGAACAAGTTGAATCTTTGGGTATTGAAGTCCATGGGGTAAATGAAATGCATCCAGAATGGGATAGACCATATGGGATTAATGGAAAATTATATGCGAACATTTTCCTTGATGACCGTGGAGGTTTTTGGGGTGGTTACTGGACATTGTCAAACGCATTAACTATTGTTAGAAAAATAAGAAATGATGAGAAAGAATGATAACTATAGAACTGACGCTGAGTTTGAAGATTTTTTAGTTAGTATCGGTGGTGTTGTTAATGGTCGTAGAACTAACGAACCTTTAATTTTTGAAAGAAAGCGTTTCACGGTAGGAAATGGTTGGCTCGGGATTGTTCAACGATTGTTTGAAACATTAATCGCCCTTGGTTGGAATAAGAAATTTATTTTAGTTAAAGAAAAATTCGGTGGAATGAGTATATTTTTGGACGACCTTCCAGAGAATGGTTTACATTTTGTAATTGAAGCAGATAAAGAAACATTTTCAGTTTGTGAGGTTTGTGGCGAATCAGCCGAACAACACAAAATAAACAACTGGGTTTATACTTTATGTGATACACACCGGGATGAAAAACTATATGTTGAGGTTGATGGTAAAACTTATCTTAAAAAATTAAAAGATCCGATATTAAAAGGTGACATATACTTCAACGCACTAGATAATGAAATATTAACGTGTGATGTGGACAAGTTATTTGATCCATGGTCGTTAAAAGTGGTGGAGGTTAAGAACAATGATTGATTTTTCAACATACAAATTAAGAGGTGACGACCTTAAACTTATTAGGTTTGATTTCAACTTCAGATCATCAGATGCTTATGATGTGATATATGACATATTAAACAATGATGAAAAGAGAAACGTTGGATTCATAACTACAAAATATCCAAATAGTACATCGGATTTAAATGATGAACAATATTGGGATATATTATTATTGGACAACGAAGTTTTGTTTTACTTAGAGAATATGTTGGTTAAATATGGAATTGTTTATACAATCACTGATATTACGGACCAATATATTAAAAAATCAAAAAAACTAGAAAAGGATTTCATTGAAGAAATTGACAATTATGTTGAAAAGTTATATGATGTTGATCAGATATTGGATAGGATTAATGAAGTTGGACTTGACAAGATAAACAAATTTGAATTAAATTATTTACAAAAACAATCAAAAAAATGAACTACGGAAAAGAATTTAGAAGTTTTGCAAAAAGTGAAGGAATCAGTTCACTAACATTGGATCAGTTTGAATCATCACTAACACCATATATTTTGGAAGAAAGGGAATTAAGGGCAACCCAAATTGATATTTTCTCAAGATTAATGGTTGATAGGATTATTTGGTTATCCGGACCCGTTGACCAACGAATGTCAGATATTGTCCAAGCCCAATTATTATTTTTGGATTCGGTTCAAAAAAAGGATATTACACTTTATATTAATAGTCCTGGAGGTTCGGTTATGTGTGGGTTGGGAATTGTTGATTTGATGAATTATGTTTCTTCAGATGTGGTAACAACAAACATTGGAATGTGTGCGTCAATGGGTTCCGTTTTATTATCATCCGGAACAAAAGGTAAAAGATCGGCTTTGGTTCATTCAAAAGTTATGACACATTTTGTTAGTCACGGAACAAAAGGAAATATCCAAGATACCAGAATTGACCAAATGGAAGGTGAAAAATATAACTACATATTATTTAAAATATTGGCCGAGAATTGTGGAAAAACATTTGATGAAATGTACGAAACATCCAGAAGAGATAAGTGGTTCAATTCTGACGAAGCCCTTAATTTTGGTTTGGTTGATGAGGTAATTGGTGTTGATAAGAACAAAACGATTACAAACTATTTGGAGGGATTTGACGACTATTACAAAAAAGAAGTTTTAAACTACAAAAAATAATTTGACATTTTAAAAAACAATCCATATAATTAACATTATGAATATAAAACAAGCACTAAAACAGAAAAACAAGTTGATCAAAGAGATCACTGAAAAAATCAAGTTGATGCAACAGTACAACTCGGTTGAGGAAGGTAATGAGAGACCTTATAGCATCAACGAACTTTACGTTGATGTTACAGAAAAGTCAAAAGAATTGTCAGAATTAAAAGCAAGAATTCACAGAGCAAACGCTCCGGTTTTGGAAGATATCTTTTTAATGGCGGAAATGAAATCAACAATTCAAGCACTTAAAAAAATGGATTGCACTTCAGGAAAATCAAATAGAGATAGATATTCGTCAGCTGAAATTATTTTGACAGTTGAGATGAATTTGGTTGAGAGAAATAACAAAATCAAGGATTTGGAAGATAGAATTGAACAAATTCAAGATGTCCTTGACGTGTTTAATTCCAATACCGAAATATAATAGTTTGAGGTTAAGATTAAATAATAGGTTGTTCAACTATACGATCCGACGTGACTGATAATAGATTTTGATACTGTAATAGTCCCAAATTCAAAAGTCAAATTGTCAACGATCATTTTTTTAACCCTTAAAACTCTTTACTTTACCTTTTTTAATCTTGAATCAAACTATTTAGAACCCCCAGTATTTTTATTGGGGGTTTGTTTTTTATAAATAAATTTATTATATTTGTATTATGAAAGTTATATTCTTAGATAACGACGGAGTTATATGTCTATCCAATAATTGGGGTGGACGATTAAAAAAATGGGCAAAATACCGTAGTGAAAATCCAGATAGTAGTAAAGATAAAAAAGATGCACCAGTATTTGTTCGTTTTGATGATTTTGATAAAAAAGCAATTAAGGTTCTTAATGAAATTATTGAAGAAACGGGTTGTGAGATTGTAGTTTCTTCAGATTGGAAATTACATGCGACTCTTGAAGAACTTGGTGATTACTACGAAAGTCAAGGGATTATCAAACGACCAATTGCATTAACACCAAATATACAGAACTGTAAGGATTACGACAGTAATTTTATTTGGTCACCACGATGGGAATCAGAACAAATACGAACTATTGAAATTAAACAATATCTTCACGACCATCCTGAAATAACACATTGGGTTGCGGTTGATGATTTGAATATGGGAAAAATTGGTGAACCGTGGAAAGATGAATGGGCAATTGATAATTTTGTTTTAACACCAAAACAAAACGAAGGAATAAAACAATTGGGTGTAAAAGAAAAAATATTAAATTATTTAATGTGAAAAGTATAAGTCAATTATTCAAAGGGAACGAACATTTAATGGATTTAAGTCCTGTTGAAGAACTTATTGAATATACTCAAGAACTTGAAGGACAAGTGATGGAAAAAAAAATTGAAGATAACTATAATAAAGAACATATGTTAAAATCAATGTTGTCTGATATTCTTAATAGTTGTAGAGAATATGAAGAAAATAAAATACTTCAAGATCGGTACCCAGAATTATATAAAAATATAGATGCCGACACTTTAGTTAAGAATTTAATGGCTTATATTCTATCTATGAATATAAAAAATAATCTTAACATATGAAAAAACGGGTTTATCTTTTTGACATCGATGGAACTATTTGTACCGATATAAAAAATGAGGATTCACACCTTTATGAAAGTGCGGAACCAATTGATGGTGCAAAGGAAGAAATTAACAGATTATATGATGAAGGCAACAAAATTGTTTTTTTCACCGCCAGAGAATATAAAGATAAAGGAATTACTTTAAAATGGTTATGGAATCACGGATTTAAATTTCACGACCTAATAACTGACAAACCAAGATGTATTGAGGATGACTGCGAATATGTTTGGGTTGATAACAGACCGGTAAGAGGGATAACGTTCAAAGGGGATTGGAGTCCGATTGTTGAATTAAAAAACCAAGAAATTGAAACGCTATTAACATTTAAAAAACAAGATGGAACAAACATTTAAACTATTTTTGGTTGATAACAAACCATACCTCACCATTGATGAAGATGTTAAAATCGGAGATAAGGTAATTGTAACAATGGGTAATTTATATCCAACACTTGTTGATTGTATACACGATGATCAGATTAATTTGTTTCAAAAACCAAAAACAACAATGACAAAACGACATAAAGTTGTGATGTTACCAGATAAAATAAATTTGGATGAAACAACATTGGACACATTAAATAAAAACGAAGGACCATTGGTTGTCACATATAAAGATAACCAAATCAAAATTATATCCGATATGTAAGATAATTATAATTATGGGAATTTCAAACGCCATAAAGGTATATGTCAAAGAGTTCTACACAATAAGATATAATCCAAGGAAAAAACAAATATATCTTCACGACTTATCTGAAACTACCGGCCATAACATTATTGACATCGGAAGGGTTGGAAGGGTAAAAATATCATTAATTTGGGGAACAATTGAAGAAGTTACCGGAATTCAATATCATCATAAAGAATTTCAATCGGAATTATCAAAATTTTTTGTAAATTTGATAACCGAAAAAAAATCAAAAGAGTTTTTTAAATTATTGTTGGAAGAAAATCTGGATGTTAGTTTTAGATTAAACGAAATAACAGATGAGTTTCCGGTTTTAAATGATTAACTATTTATGGATATGACACGAATTATTTTAACCGAAGAAGAAAAAGGTGATTTGTTAAGTAAACACGAAGAAATTGATAGAAAGATTATGAACTTTTTATTAAGAAGATATAGTGTTGAAGAAAAAACAATCGGAGAAGATGATGACGCAATTAAGTGGGTTGAGGTTAATTTTGTTGATTTTCCAATGTACGGTTTCAACACTTTTATGAACCGAAAGGATATGGAATGGAGAATCCTTAATATGTTGGAAGATGCCGAAAAACTAAACGCTGACGAATTTAGGTACAATAGACAATTGGACAAAAACAAACAAAAAACAATTAAAACAATCCGAGCTTTTTTAAATTTTGTATTACCTGTAAAATGAAAATAGAAGAAAATATCAAAATAAAAAACCTTCTTAAAGGTTTATTTGAAAACCAAGAGTTTGAAACAACATTCCAAGATAATGTGACTTCATGGAATGATGAAGAGGAAATTTATGAAGAATATACTTTCAAATATTACATGGAGGTCGGTAAAGTTTTAGGTGAAGGAACAAAGACAGTCGCTTCTATTAATGTTATTATAACTGAATTTACCAATGATGGAGAAGATAAGATGTTTGTTTGGAAAGAAGAAGGTTATGATGGATACACTTGGTATATTATATCATTAGAAAATGAAATATATGAAGATAAATTAAAAGACATTCCAATATCAATTTATCTAACTTGTTATGCTGAAGATGAATATAAAAATTTACCTTTAGAAGAAAAAAACTTATAATTAAATCAAAAAATATTATGGCGCATCCTATTTTACATGCAAAAAGTTCTGCCAAAAAGTTTGGTGGAAAATGGGAAGATTATATTCATTTACATAATTGGTTGGACGAGACGAAGAGCTGGTATGGACATTCTTATCATAGAATGTGGAGACATCACTCAGAAGGAATATTTGAGATGGAACAAAGGTTTGGTCCTGAGTTTAAAAATAGTGACGGCAAAACCGTTTATACTCGTTATGTTGGTGAGCAACACGTAAGAGAAGATTGTGATGGTTACATACCATCCGCAAAAGAATGGTTCATGATTGTTGAAAATAAACAACGACCTATATGGGCAACTAAAACTCAAAAGTTAGAGTTTGAAGATTAAGAGTATTTATTAATATGAATTCACTTGAGGATATTTTACAATCAAAATTAACGGATGAGTTAAAGAGAGAGTTTAGAAAGTTTTGTTTGTTACTTCAAGCACTTTCAGACGATAACTCTTGGGTGTATGAATGTGATTTTTATTTAACTGATTCTATATTCTGGGGAGTACCAGCTTTTTATGGTGGGGGTTCAGAAGAATTAATGTCAGAACCAATAAAAAACTATTTCCAAAAAATAATCCAAAAATATATTACAGTTGATAATTTGTGGGGTTACATTGATGAAGAATATGAAGATAGGTTAACTGAAACTGGTTGGTTGTATTTTACTCTATATCCTAAAATGAATAAATTAAACATTGAATTACATTATGATTATGGAGTTGATGACTATACACCATACGAAGATGAAATATCAACCATTGTTGAATTATACTCCAGAGGAAATGAGGATGATGTAAAAAAACAATTAAATGAATGGAAACAAAATAATGCAAAGTTTGAAGTGTATTATCAAGGATCCAATTTTAATAGTTATGTTGATGACACTTGTAAAAGTAATATCGGTGTTACTAAGATACCGGATGTTATTGAAGTTTTATCTGAAATACTAATTAATATTTATGAAAGAGGTTATCATTTGGAAAGAGATGGTGGTGAAGGAACCATTAATTTTGATTTTGGTAAAAACTATTTATTAATGGAACATAGACAATATAATACCAGACACCAAGAAGTTGATTTGGGAACTTTAAATTTTTAAATTATGGACGTAACAGAATTAGAGGACGGAGTATTAATTAGAATACTAGAAGCAATACAAGAAAGAATTGATGATGGAGAGGCCGATTTAGATGAAGACCCTTTTGACTCAACAAATATGGAAATGTTAGACAATGTTTGTGAGTA
>Ga0315907_10003209_pt1 | contig 19561 bp, 14 predicted proteins | sample LakEriMetagenome_3_FD_203525 | JGI IMG/M metagenome (GOLD analysis project Ga0315907, IMG submission 203525) | Freshwater fungal communities from buoy surface, Lake Erie, Ohio, United States - Buoy 12 MA123 | ecosystem: Environmental > Aquatic > Freshwater > Lake > Lake biofilm | place: USA... | reverse complement strand
CATGCACGGCATCCAGGACCGACACAATCCCTGCGAAAACGCTCTCGACCACCGGATCTTCCTGTGCCCAGGTATTGTTGATGCCAATCATCAGCACGATGAACTCCGGATCCAGTTCCGGCGCATCCAGTTGACCCAGGCCGCCTGCAGTCTTTGGCTGGATGCGGTAAAGCACATGTTCGGTTCGGTCACCGGAAATGCCCATGTTCAGGGCCCGGTTTTCCGGAAGTCCTTCAACGAAGGCCGGCTTCCAGCTGTCTATGCCGAACTTCTGCCCGCGCACCCAAGGGTTCTCGCCGAGTTGCCAGAAATCTGTGATGGAGTCGCCGAGAAAGACCAGTTTCACCGCCGGCAAGGCGGCACGGTTTTCCAGTTCGGCATTGATGGTTTCCGAGCGCAGCTGCCAGTACTCCACGCGCCGTAACGGGGATTCCGAAACAAAACCGTTTTCGCCTGCGGCGGAAACCGAACAGGAAACGGCAATCGCGGCAAAAGCCAGCATCCGAAACATGGGCAACATGAAGCGTAAATTCGATAATGGCTGCGTCTTCATGAAATCGATGTCCTTGGTGAATGACCGAGTTATTTCTGCAGTTCCCGCAAGCCCATCTCCGCAAGCATCTGCACCATACGACCGGCTTGCTGGGCCTGTTCGCTGGAGGCATTGCCCTGCTGTGCGCGTCTGGCCACGCCTTGGGCGATGGCGGCCAGGCGGAAGAAGCTGAAGGCCAGAACGAACGGCCAGTCGGCGGGAATGCTGCGCCCGGTCAACTCGGCATAACGGACCAGCAGCGCCGGCTCGTCGGGAATGCCGAGTGCTTCGCGGTCCATGCCGGCCAGACCCGGCAGGGCCGGATTGCGCGGCAGACGCAGCGCCATGCACAGATAACCCAGATCGGCGAGCGGGTGGCCGAGCGTGGACAGCTCCCAGTCGACCACGGCCAGCACCAGGCTGCCGTCCGGCGTGAACATGAGATTGTCGATGCGGAAATCCCCGTGCACCAGGGCAATGCTGCCATCGTCATCCGGACAGCGCGGGGGGAGCTGCGTAATCAGCGCTTCCATGGCCGGTATGGCCTGGGTTTCCGAATCGCGGTATTGCCGGCTCCAGCGGTCCAGCTGCCGTGCGAAATAATTGCCCGGTTTGCCGTAATCAGCCAGACCGGCTTTACCGACATCCACGGCGTGGATGGCCGCTAGCGTCCGCAACAGAACCTCGTAAAGTGCGGTGCGCTGTTCCGGCCGCAGTTCCGGCAGGGACGGATCCCAGAACACCCGACCGTCGATGTAGGACATGACATAGAACATCGAGCCGATGACCGTGTCATCGGTGCACAGGTGCAGGGGTTGCGCGACCGCGACGCCGGAGCCGTAAAGCGCGTCGAGAACACGGAACTCCCGGTCCACCGCATGCGCCGAACCGAGCAGCGTTCCCGGCGGTTTGCGCCGAAGCACATAGCGCCCGCTGGCGGCTTCCAGCAGATAGGTGGGGTTGCTCTGGCCGCCATTGAACTTGGTCGACTGCAGCGGACCCCGGAAACCGGAAATGCGGGATTCCAGGTATTCGGCCAGTGCCGCATCCGGGAGTTGCAGAGAAACGCGGGAGTCGCCCATCGAATTACTTCAGCAGCCCACGCGCCAGGGAGGTGATGTGTACTTCGTCCGGACCATCGACCAAACGCAGACACCGCGCGCCGGCCCAGGCATGCGGCAGGAACGGATGCTGCAGACCTTCGGCACCGAACAGCTGGATGGCGCGGTCGATGACCAGCAGCGCCATGCGTGGCGCAACGATTTTGATCATCCCGATTTCGTTTTTGGCGGCCTTGTTGCCGCCGGCGTCGAGCATGGCGGCGGCATTGAGCGTGAGCAGCCGCGCCTGCGCGATTTCACAGTGGGACAGGGCGATCATTTCCTGCGCCATGCCCAGCGCACCGAGCGGCTTGCCGAAGGCGATACGCGACTTCGCGCGCTCAATCATCAGTTCCTGCGCGCGTTGCGCCAGACCGATCAGACGCATGCAGTGATGGATGCGGCCCGGTCCGAGCCGCGCCTGCGCCAGGGCGAAGCCGCTGCCTTCGGCACCGATGAGATTCGATTTCGGGACACGGACATTCTCGAAAACGAGTTCCATGTGTCCGCTGGGCGCGTCATCAAAGCCGAACGCTTCCAGCGCACGCACAATGCGAACCCCCGGTGTGTTCATAGGCACCAATACCATCGAGTGCCGTGCATGTTTATCGCCATCCGGATTGGTCACGCCCATCACGATCAGGATGGCACAGCGCGGATCGCCTGCGCCGGTGATCCACCATTTGCGTCCGTTCAGGACATAGTCGTTTCCGTCGGCACGGATGCCCAATGCGATATTGGTGGCATCGGAAGAGGCCACCTCCGGTTCGGTCATGGCAAACGCGGAGCGGATTTCGCCACGCAGCAGCGGTGCCAGCCATTTGGTTTTTTGATCGGCATTGCCGAAGTGCGCCAGCACTTCCATATTACCGGTGTCCGGCGCGTTGCAGTTGAACACCTCCGATGCCCACAGTACGCGTCCCATCTGTTCGGCCATCGGCGCATAGTCCCGGTTGCTCAGGCCGGCGCCGTGTTCGGCATCGGGCAGGAACAGATTCCACAGGCCGGCATCACGGGCCTGGGCTTTCAGGGCTTCTATCCGGGGGCAGGGGAGCCAGCGGGTTTGCGGATCGTTGTGCCATGCGGCGACCTCGGCTTCCGCCGGATAAACATGTTCCTGCATGAATTCCGATAACTTCCGGAGCAGGATATCGGCGCGGGCGCTTGCGGGACTGATCGGACTCAAAGCGAACTCCTGGAAAAGTGACGGAAAAACCGCTGGCACCTCGGCTACGGACGAAAAAGCCGTCCGACCATCATAAGCACTGTGCCGACAGCGGGCAACGCCTAAGGACGGTAATCCAAATCGCAGTTGCTGCTTTTGAAAACAATTGGGTCGAGCGGTCCGACCCATCCCAGAGGTTTGGGCTGCACGTCGCGTTCGAAAGTCGCGATGCATTCACGCTCGTAACGCACGGTATAGGCATCGAGGTCGATGGCGTTCAGACCGGCTTCCACCCGCGGATGCTATTGGATGAAGGCCAGCATCACATCCAGATCTCTCCGATTCTGGTATTGCGGCGGGAGCGCGGCCTGGGCCGGCAGGGCGAGAAGAAACAGCAATGCGGTGAATGATTTCATGGGGTGCTCCGGCGGCAGGTGCTGGACTCAGGAGGTTGGAATATCCGTGGCATGCAGCTCGTCCATCAGTTTAAGCCAGTAATCCGAACCGAGCGCACGGGCCTTGGTGATGTTGTTTTCAGGGATCGCATCGGGATCGGGATAACTGGCGATGGCGGCTTCCAGTTCATCTTCCCGAAGCAGGTGCAGCATCGGATAGGGACTTCGATTGGTATAGTTGGCCGGGTCATCGGCGTCGGCGTCGGCAAAGCGGTAATCCGGGTGGAAGCTGGCGACCTGATACACGCCTTCATAACCGCGATCGGCCAGCAGATCTTCAGCCAAACCGGCAAGATCGAGATAGTCGTCAAAGTCGGCGAAGCCTTCCGGCAGAATCAGCAGCGTGGTTTGCGTGCCGTCATCGACATCCAGATGCGTACATTCGTCAATCAGCTGCAAGAGTACGGATTCAATGTCCAGGTCCGAACTGACGATGAAGCGTACCGTATTGTGCCGCATCTCGCGCTTGGCGAACGGGCAGAAATTCATGCCGACCACCACGGTTTCAATCCACTGCCGGGTTCGGGCAATGATGGATTCCGGCGTTTCGGTGACCGACATCGGTTTACTTGACGTCGACCAGCTGCCAGTGACTGCCGGCCAGAAGCCGCATGCGGTGCTTGAATGCGGTGCCGTTGAGTATGGTATCGGCGACCAGCATGAAGCCGAGTCCGTGCAGTTTCCCGGATACTTTCGCTTTGGCATCGATGGTCAACAGTACGGGATCGACCCGGTCAGCCTCATCTTCATCCATGTCGGCCAGCCAGTTCTCGATGTAGCGGCGGTCGGCAATGGCGTGCTGTAGCTGTTCTACGAATCCTTCGAGACCTTTTGCGGTGAAGCTGAGCGCGGGATTGCCGCCGCGTGCGCTTTCCGGGTCGGGCAGGGTGATGTAGAACTTCATGGCGGACTCCCGGAAAAAGAAAGCGCCGTTGCCGGCGCCTTCCAGTGTAGCAAAGCGCAGGGCATCAATCGCTCTGGGCTTCCATGGTCGGCCCGTATTCCTGACCAACGCTCAGGCCGGTCTGCTGGCGATTGAAATAGAATTCCGGTGCCGGGCGCTGCTTGCCACCGATTTCGGCCATGGTGGCGGCATCGAACAGACGGCCGTTGACCATCACGTAAGCGGTATCGATGGTGTTCTCGATCTTGTCCAGCGGGTTGCTGTTGGTGATGACCAGATCCGCGCGCTTGCCGGCTTCCAGTGAGCCGATTTCGGCACTGAAGCCCAGATAATCGGCACCATCGATGGTGGCGGCACGCAGGGCTTCCCAGGGTGAGAAGCCGCCCTGTACCAAGGACCAGATTTCCCAGTTCGGCGACAATCCCTGCATTTGGCCATGGCCGCCGATCTGGATGCGAATGCCGGCATCGCGCAGACGTTTGGCCTGCTGGGCCACCTTGATGTGGTAGTAGTCCCAGTCCGGCGCGGTTTCCCGGCGGATGGAGCGGGCATCCAGAGCCTCGCGCGGGTAGAAATTCAGGAAGCGCTGGTTTTCCCAGATGTTCATCTTGTCGTACCACCAGTACTCGGCATTCAGCCCGCCGTAGTTGACCACTAGGGTCGGCGTATTGCGGACATCGGTGGCCTTCCAGGTCTCGACCACGTCCTTGTACAGCGGTGCGACCGGAATGTTATGTTCGATGCCGGTGACACCGTCGAGGATCATGGTCATATTGTGGTTGAAGGTGGAGCCTCCTTCTTCGACCACCAGAACACCCTGTTCACGCGCGGCCTGGTTTATCTGCTGGCGTTGATCGCGACGCGGCTGGTTGTAGCTCTTCACGCTGAATGCCCCGACCGCCTTCATACGCGCGATGGTGTTGCGGGCATCTTCGAGGGAGTTGATGACGGCTTTGAAATCGCCGTCGGCGCCGTACAGGATGGTGCCGGTCGACATCACGCGCGGACCGACCAGTGTACCGGCTTTCTGCAGTTCGGCCTGCGAGAAAACCATTTCCGAAGTTGCCGACGGATCATGCATGGTGGTGATGCCGAACGCAAGATTGGCGTAGTAGGCCCAGTTCTGCTGCGGCACCACGCCGCCGCCGAAATGCGCGGCATGCGCGTGCGCATCCACGAGGCCGGGGAAGATGGTCTTGCCGCGGGCGTCGATGATGCGCGCACCGGCAGGCACCGCAACACTCGCGCCGACCGCGGTGATTTTGTCGCCCTGCACCAGTACGGTACCGTTCTCGATGATCTCCTGCTGGCGTTCGGCATTCTTCATGGTGATGATGCGGGCGCCGGTGAAGGCTACGGTTTCGGTAGGACGGTCGCTCGGCACACTGAAGGCCATCGAGATTGATGCATTCGATGCGCCGGGTTTGATGTCCCGGCTGAAATACTGGTTGCCCAGCATCCAATGCACGCTATCGGCGTCCGACCAGTGCAGATAGGGACCGGCGCTGCTGGTCAGTTTGGTGACCGGCACTGCGCTGGTGTCCTTGCTCAATTCGATGCTGCCGCCATAGGCCGGCAGCGGCGCGACATACGCATTGAACAATTCGGTGAAAGCGACATGCTTGCCGTCCGGGCTGAGCTGCACCGAGTCGGCGTATTTCAGGCTCAGGATTTCACGTTTATCCTGGCCATGAAGGCCGATGCGGTTCACCTTTTTGGAAAGCCCACCGCCGCTCATGTACAGCAGCGATTTCGAATCCGGGGTGAACTGCGGCTCGCCGCCGTCGACGATCTTCTGCGGTGACCAGTTCGCGGTCGGGGTGATGTAGATGCCGGGAGTGCCGGTGTTCAGGCTGCCGGTAAGGCCGCCACCGCCATCCTTGATGAATACCAGATACTTGCCGTCCGGCGACCACTTCGGCTGGTAGTAAAAGCCGGGCTCATCGCTCAGGGTGCGGATGCCGCCGCCGGCCAGATCGATTTCACGGATGCTGCCTTGGTTTTTGTCGCTCCAGGCGGTGTACAGCAGCTTGCGGCCATCACGGCTGAAATGTGGCTGGTACTCGAATGCAACGCTCTCGCCGGTGAGCCGGGTGATGGCGCCACTTGGCAGCGCGCGCTTCCAGAGGTGGCCGACCGCATGGAATACCACGGTTTTGCCATCGGGCGAGGTCGCCACATCGCGCAGCATTTTTGGCGTGAAGCTGTCGCCTTCCAAGGTATGGCTGAAGCGGATTGGCGCGGTCAGTTTCTGTTGAATTTCGGCGTTGAATGCAATCGCACTCGGCTTGCCACTGGCCATGTCCACGCGCCAGAGTTTGCCCTGGGCCCAGATCACCACCGACTGCGAATCCGGCGTCCAGTTGAAATTCGCGTACGGGCCGAAAATCGCCCAGACTTCCTGCATGTCGTGCGAAAGGCCGTCCCAGACCGGAGTGACTTTGCCGGATTTCAGGTCGAGCACGTGCAGCACGGTTTTGTCGCGCACGCGTTTGATGAAGGCCAGATGTTTTCCGTCGGGCGAAGGCTGGGGCCGAATGGCGCCGCCGGGCGTATTCACCAGTGTTTCGGTCTCGCCGGTTTCACGATCGAGCCGCTTGATGGCGTAGATCACACCATGCACGTTCTTGTTGTATTCGAAGGAGCTGCCCGGGCTGACATCTTCCGAGTAATACACGTAGCGGCCATCGGGACTGACTGCCGGTTCGCCAAGATCCATTTGGTCATTGCGGCGCTTGGTCAGCTGCAGGCCTTCGCCGCCGTTACGGTGCGTCATCCACAGTTCGCCGGCGCCGAGCGAACGGCCCGAGGTGAAATGCTTGCGGCCGATCAGATACTGGCCGTCCGGCGTCCACACCGGATTGTTGAACAGCCGGAAATTCTCTTTGGTCACCGCGACGGCGTTGCCGCCATCGGCGGCCATGCGCCAGAGGTTGTTGCCGCCACCGCGGTCGGAGGTGAATGCGATTTCGCGGCCATCGGGCGAAAACCGCGGTTGTACGTCCCAAGCCGGACCGGTGCTGATGCGTTGGGCGGTGCCGCCGGAGATCGGCAACAGGTAGATGTCACCCATCATCGAGAATGCGATGCGCTTGCCATCCGGACTGACATCCAGATCCAGCCAAGTGCCCTCATCGGTAATGAAGCGCACGCTTTTGGTTTTGCCGTGGTCGGCGGAAACATCCCAGGCCGGTTTATCGGCGGCGGCCAGCGGGGCAAGCAACACGGCGCTGCAGAGCAGCGCCAGCGGTTTGATGGTCATGGAAATCGTCCTTTAGGGTTTATAGGCGCGCGGCAGGGGGCCTTCGGGAGCCAGATAGCGGTCACGCAGCAGGGTCTGACGTGACACCAGCGGGGTATTTTTACCGGCCAACCACATCACGGATGCCGTTGAAGCCACATCCAGCGGATCGCCGGTCCACAGCACCAGATCGGCGGTTTTCCCGACCTCGATGCTGCCGATTTTACTGTCTACGCCGAGTGCCTTTGCCGGTGCCGAGGTAATGCCGGCAAGGCCCGCTTCCCACGGCAGGCCGTTGGCAACCGCCACGCCGGCGATTTGACGGACTTTGCGCGCGTTGTGGGAGGAATCATTGCCGTTGATGAAACTGACGCTGACCCCGGCGCGGTGCAGGCGCACGGCATTCTCTTCGCTGGCGCCGATCTGCTCGAAGCTGCCGGGCAGATTGTCCATGGCGTCCAGGAACACCGGCACCTTCGCCGCCGCCAGTTCGTCACTGAGCCGCCAGGCTTCGGCGCCGCCGACGATGGCGATTCGGATGCCGGTTTTTGACGATAGTTTCAAAGCCTGCCGGATATCAGCTTCACGGTTCACCGTCACCAGAAAGCGTTTGCCGAGTGCGGCCGCGTTCAATGCATTGCGTCCGGCCGCGGTCAACAGACGCGGATCTCCGGCAACCGGCAGCTTGGCTTCGGCAAAGGCCTGCTCCAGCAACATGAACTGGGCCGCGCGGCTGGATCCGCTTTCATTCAGCTGGCTGCTGCCGATGCGAATGAAGGGCGTACGGCGCAGCGGTTCATAACCGCCGTCCAGGCGCATCACACCGCCTTGGCCGGGAAGCAGGCTGCCGCCGGTGTTGAGCGCGGTGAAACTCATGCCGCCCACGCGCGCGACCGCCAACAGCGTCGAGCGCGGATTATAGGCACGGGTCGCGTCGAATTCCGGGCGCAGGGTTTCAATGAGTCCGGACTCGCCGGTCTTCAGATTCAGATCGGCGTCAACGGTGCTGTCTTCGGCGCTGATTTCTTCCAGGCCGATATCGGTAATGCCGCCGAACAGTCCCGGCGTCAGTGGTTTTCCTCCCGCGTCCACGACCGGTGCATTGCCGGTATTGGCCAGATTGCGGCCGACCGTGCGGATGATGCCGCCTTGTATCAAAACATCCGCATTCTGCAGCGTGCCCTGGGCACCGGCGGTGTGCACGGTGGCATTGCGGATAAGTACGTTCTGCGCCTGGGCGCCGAAAGCGAAGGCCATCAGGCCGAGAAATAAGATGCGGCGGCTCATGGCTGGCCCTCCTGTCCGAGAATGAAATCGACCCGTGGCTGCAAGGCACGATTGCCGCGGTCATACAGCAATGCACCGTCGATGTAGACTTTTTCAGCCTTGGCATAGGTCGAGAACGGCATGCCGTTCCAGACCACTACGTCGGCCATTTTTCCGGCCTGAAGGCTACCGGTGCGGTCATCGATCCGCAGTGCCTTGGCGGCATTCGAGGTCAGCCAGCGGATGGCATGTTCGGGTGTGATGTCGATATTGACGCGTTTGGATGACGCAATGACTTTCGCGGCCTCCTGATTCAGGCGTTGGATGCCTTCTGAAGAGTCCGAATGCACGATAGCGCAGCCGCCCGGTACGCGGTCGACCAGCGCGATGTTTTCCTCGATGCCGTCATAGGCCTCCAGCTTGAAGCCCCACCAATCGGCCCAGAGCGCGCCACAGATGTTTTCGCGGGCGAGCAGGTCGGCCACCTTGTACGCTTCCACGGCATGGTGGAACGAGGCGATCTTGAAGCCGAACTCCCTCGAAAGATCGATCATCTGCGCCATTTCATCGGCACGGTAGCAGTGGATGTTGACGGTGATGTCGCCGCGCATGACGCCAGCCAGGGTTTCATTGCGCAGATTGGGTTCAGGGGTTTCGCCGCGGTCGAGCTGACGGCGGTAGCCTTCGGCGTTCTGGAAGGCTTCACGGAAACCCGCCATGTTGCCCATGCGCGTGGCAGGACCACCCTTATTGCCGTAAACCCGCTTCGGATTCTCGCCACAGGCCATTTTGATGCCATGCGGCGCATCGGGGAATTTCATGTCCTGTACGGTGGTGGCGGCCACATTTTTCAGGATGACGCTGCGGCCGCCGATCAGATTGGCGGAGCCGGGAAGGATCTGCAGGCTGGTGACGCCGCCGGCCAATGCTTTGGCGAAGCCGGCATCCTGCGGCCATACCGAGTGCTCGGCCCAGACTTCGGCCGTGACCGGGCTGGTCATTTCGTTGCCATCGCCGGTGGAGTCGATACCCGGGCTCGGGTAAACACCCAGATGCGAGTGCGTATCGATGATGCCTGGGGTGATCCATTTGCCGGTGGCATCGACGCTAAGCGCTCCCTGCGGGGCGGCCAGGTTTTTGCCAACAGCCTGGATTTTGCCATCCTGCATCAGCACATCGGCGTCATCAAGGCGTTCGCCGGTACCGGTCAGCACGGTGGCATTGCGAAGTAACACGGGCGGCGAGGCGATGGGCCGGTAGGTGCTGGCATAGGGTGCGGGCTTGGTGGCTTCAGGCGCGGCTTTCGATTTTTTGGCCTGTACAGGGGCTGCGCACAGGGCGAATGCCATGGCCAGGCAGAGCGGGGTTTTTGACATGGGAATCTCCGGTTGAACGAATACCGTATAGCAGATGGCGCCATCTGCCAACAATTTTTACCGGAAAGCCGCCGCATGGCACAATAGTGCAAAGGAGAGCCCATGAAAGATAAACAGGAAATCGTCAGTAACTGGCTGCCGCGCTATACCGGCCTGGCGCTGGAGGACTTCGGCGGGCACATTCTGCTGACCAACTTCGGCGGTTATCTCGATACCTTCGCCCGCCTCACCGGTGCCGAGGTGGTCGGCCGTGACAAGCCGATGCCCAGCGCCACATTTGACGGCATCACCATGATCAATTTCGGCATGGGTTCGGCCAATGCCGCCACCATGATGGATCTGCTCAGTGCATTGCCGCCGAAAGCCGTGCTGTTCCTGGGCAAATGTGGCGGCCTGAAAAAGAAGAATCAGCTCGGTGATCTGATCCTGCCGATCGCCGCCATCCGCGGCGAGGGCACTTCCAATGATTATCTACCGCCGGAAGTGCCGGCCTTGCCGGCCTTTGCCATGCAACGCGTGATTTCGACCATGATCCGTGATTTGGACCATGACTACTGGACCGGGACCGTCTACACCACCAATCGTCGGGTCTGGGAGCACGATGAGGAATTCAAGAGCTACCTGCGTAAGTTGCGCTGCATGGCGATCGACATGGAAACCGCGACCATCTTCGCCGCCGGTTTCGCAAATTCGATTCCCTGTGGCGCTTTGCTCCTGGTGTCAGACCAGCCGATGGTGCCGGAAGGGGTGAAAACCGAGGCTTCGGACCGCAAAGTCACCGAGAACTTCGTCGAGCGCCACATCACCATCGGCATCGAGGCCTTGAAACTGATCCGCCGTCACGGCAAATCGGTCAAGCATCTGCGCTTTGATTGATGTGTGTTGCCTAGACGCAACCCCCGCCTCAGCTTCGCAGGCCATGGCTGTGGGTTCTTTCGATGAATCCGATCCACCGCTGCTTGGGCGCTGAGACACATGGCAGCCATCACAAGGAGGGAAAATTTCATGCGCCGGAATCCTCCTTATACGCACGCCTACAATCGACCGAACTTTCCAGTGCAAATCAAAGCCTCGGCCCATAACCGGTACATGGCCGCCGAGGGGTGCAGTCCATCCTCGGCATGCATGCGCGGGTCGGCGCTGAACCGGCGGGTCAGGACAGTGACATCGAGCAGGGCGATACTGCGCGCACTGCAGCGCTGGGTGATGGCCTGATTGTAGGCATCGATTTCAGCACTGACCTGAATGAGATCGCGTCCGCAGGCCGCGCCAAAGGGGGTCTGTCCCCAATCGGGAATCGACAATACCTGGACACGCTCCGGGCGGTATGCCACGGCGGCCATCGCCGTATCCAGCAGGGCATTGAATTCCCTGTCGAAACCGTCTACATCGCGGCCGCGGTATTGATTGTTGACACCGATCAGCAATGTCGCCAGATCCCATGCGCCAAGCGGTTGGGCAAGCGTGATGGCCTGAGCCAATTCGTCGGTGGTCCAGCCGGTTTGGGCGATGACATGTACCGGACGGGCGATGGCATGGCCTTCGGCCTGCATCAAGTCGGCCCATTGTTCGACCCAGCGCTGATCGGGCGCTACGGCCTCTCCGATGGTGTAGGAATCGCCGAGGGCGAGAAGGTGATGCATTCAGGAATCCCAGAGCAAGGGGTTCCAGCGATGATAACGGGAATCCCCCCGGACTGAACACCGGTGCCGAATGCCGTTACCATAGACGCATGACCGAAAACGCGCATCCCCTGCCGTCCGACCTGCTCGCTGTTGCCAAGCGTCTGCTGCATCGGCCGGCCGATTGCCACAAGTACGATTTCGGCCGGGTATTGGTCATCGGCGGTAGCCGCTCCATGGCCGGTGCACCGGCCTTGGCCGGCATGGCGGCCCTGCGTGGGGGTGCCGGACTGGTGGAAGTGGGTGTGCCGCAGTCAGTGGCGGCCACGGTGGCCGGATTTGACCCAGCCCTGATCGTGCATGGCCTGCCCGAGGAGGCCGGCGGCAGTTTCGATGCGTCGGCGGTCAATGCCTTGTTGGCGCTGGTGCAGCATGCCGATGTGGTGGTCTGCGGCCCGGGCATGGGGCGTTCGCCCGCGTTGCTGGATTTGGTGTTGGTGCTGTGGCGGGACTTCCCGCGCATCCTGCTGCTGGATGCCGATGGTCTGAATGCCTTGGCCGAACTACCCGAAGACCGTCTGAAGTTGCCGGCCGGTCCGCGCATCCTGACGCCGCACGTGGGCGAAATGCGCCGCTTGCACGCCGGCACGCCGGCCGGACGCCCGGAATTCGAAGCGGCTGCGGATGCCTTTGCCCGCGCCCGTCATGCCGTCCTTGTCCTCAAGGGATATCGCAGCCGGATCACCGACGGCACGCGACATGACCTCAATGCCAGCGGCAGCCCCGGCCTAGCCACCGCCGGCACTGGGGATGTGCTGTCCGGGCTGATCGGTGCGATAGCTGCGCAGGGGATTGCGGTCTATGAAGCCGCACGATTCGGCGTGTGGCTGCATGGCGTGGCCGGTGAATTGGCCTGCGAGGCGCTGACGGCGCCGGGCATGACCGCCGGCGATGTGCTGGACGCCCTGCCGGTGGCCTGGAAGGCGCTGGACGCGTGACCGAAACCCGCTTCGATTTCACGGCCATTGGCTGGCCACCGGCACAGTCCATGGCCGAGGCCTTGGTGCCATGGCCCGGTGCGCAATTGGCGCGCGTCGTGGCGCAGCACCGCAGCGGCTATGAGCTGGCCCAGCACCCTGAGCACAGCTTCCGCGCGCAGGCGCCGGCCGGCTGGTTACGGCCGCGTACGGATCCGGAATTGCGCGCCGTGGTCGGGGATTGGGTCGCGCTGGATGCCACCGGCAAGCAGATTCTCGGCCTGCTGCCGCGGCATGCCCTGCTCAAGCGCGCCGCCGCCGGTGAACATTTCCAGCAGCAGCTGATTGCCGCCAACATCGATCATGTGCTGCTGGTCAGCGGCATGGATGCCGACTTCAACGCCAAGCGCATTGAACGTTATTTGCTGCTGATTGCCGCATCCGGTGCCAAACCGGTGCTGGTGCTGACCAAGCTCGACAAGTGTGGTGATCCTGCGTTTTACATTTCGCAATTGGCCGCTCTGGCCGAGCGCGGCATTCCGGTGCACGCACTCAATGCCAAAAGCCCCGAAGAAGCGGCCGTTCTGCATACGTATTTATCCCCGGGCAAATCGGCGGTACTGGTCGGCTCGTCAGGTGCCGGCAAATCGACGCTGACCAACACCTTGCTCGGAACCGAAAAGATGAAAACCCGCAGTGTGCGCGAGGCCGATGCCAAAGGCCGCCACACCACGACGCATCGGGCGCTCATCGCCTTGCCGCAGGGCGGCTGTCTGATCGATACGCCGGGCATGCGTGAGCTGAAGCTCAGCGGCGATGAACGGTTCGACGAAGGCATGTTTGCCGAGTTTGCCGCTTTGGCTGGCCAGTGCCGCTTCAGCGACTGCAGCCACGGCAACGAGCCCGGCTGTGCGGTGCAGGCGGCGATCGCCGAGGGCCGTCTAACCCTCGAGCGCTACCAGCACTATTGCAAGCTGAAGGACGAGCGCGATGCGGCGGCCATGACCTTGGCCGACCGTCGCGCTTCGGACAAGGCGTTGAGCGCCCGGGTCAAACGCCACGTCAAGGATAAATACGGGCGGAAATAAGCGGTTAGGGCCGGATCAAGCCGGTTTCGACCGGCATTGGGTACAATAGAGCGTTAGCACTAACGGTGCTCGATTCTGGAAGCGGAAATGTCTGAAGAAGATTTCAAGCAAGCGGCACTCGATTACCACCGGATGGCGCCGTACGGCAAGATCAAGGTCAGCGCCACCAAGCCGATGGTGACCCAGCGCGATCTGGCCTTGGCCTACTCGCCAGGGGTGGCGCATGCCTGCGAGGCCATCGTTGCCGATCCGAGGCAGGCGTCTTCGCTGACCGCCCGCGCCAACCTGGTGGCCGTGGTCACCAACGGCACCGCGGTACTCGGCTTGGGCAATATCGGCCCCCTGGCCGGCAAGCCGGTGATGGAAGGCAAGGGCGTTTTATTCCAGAAGTTTGCCGGCATTGACGTATTCGACATCGAAATCGATGAAAACGATCCGGACAAACTGGTCGACATCATCGCCAGCATGGAGCCGACTTTCGGCGGCATCAATCTGGAAGACATCAAGGCGCCGGAATGCTTCGAGGTCGAACGCAAGCTGCGTGAACGCATGAAAATCCCGGTGTTTCACGATGACCAGCACGGTACCGCGATCATCGTCGGTGCTGCGGTCATCAATGCCCTGCATGTGGCGGGAAAGAACATCGAAGACGTGAAGCTGGCCACAAGCGGTGCCGGTGCCGCCGGTATTGCCTGCCTCGATATGCTGGTCGCGCTCGGCCTGAAACCGGAAAACATCCTGGCCATCGACCGCGATGGCGTGCTGTTCGAAGGCCGCGAAGGTTTGGATGCCGACAAGGCACGCTATGCACGTAAAACCGACAAACGTACTTTGGCTGACATCATCGATGGTTCCGACATCTTCCTCGGACTGTCGGCCGGCGGCGTTCTGAAGCCTGAAATGGTCGCCACCATGGCCGTGCGCCCGATCATCTTCGCGCTGGCCAATCCGTATCCGGAAATATTGCCGGACGCGGCCAAAGCGGTGCGTGCGGATGCCATCATCGGCACCGGCCGTTCCGACTACCCGAACCAGATCAACAACGCGCTGTGCTTCCCGTACATTTTCCGGGGTGCGCTCGATGTCGGAGCGACCTGCATCAACGAGGACATGAAGCGTGCCTGCGTGTACGCCATTGCCGAACTGGCGCGCAAAGAAGCCTCCGATCTGGGTTCAGCCTACAGCGGCGAAACTCCGCGCTTCGGCGCAGACTACCTGATTCCGCGCCCGTTCGATCCGCGCCTGCTGATTTCACTGGCGCCGGCCGTTGCCCAGGCGGCGATGCTGTCCGGTGTCGCGACCCGTCCGATTGCCGACATCCTCGCCTACCGCGAGCAGCTGTCGCAGTTCGTTTACCGCACCGGTCTGCTGATGCGACCGATGTTCGAGCGAGCGCGCGCCGACCTCAAGCGCGTGGTGTATGCCGAAGGCGAAGAAGAAACAGTGCTGCGCGCCGTGCAGACCGTGGTCGATGACGGTCTGGCCCGCCCGATCTTGATCGGCCGTCCGGCAGTGATCGAACGCCGTATCGAAAAGCTCGGCCTGCGCCTGAAGCAGGGCATTGATTTCGACCTGACCAACCTCGATGACGATCCGCGCTTCAACGATTACTGGCAGCACTATCTGCAGATCATGGCGCGCAAGGGCGTCAGCCCGCCGGCGGCCAAGGCCATCGTGCGTTCGCGGGGTACCGTGGTGGCGGCGTTGATGGTCAAGCGTGGCGAAGCCGATGCCATGCTGTGCGGCATCGTCGGCAAATATTCCGGCAAGCTCAAGCACGTCATGGATGTCATCGGCGTCGATCCGGCGGTCAGCGCGGTCTCGGCCATGTCGGTGGTGATCAGCGACAAAGGCCCGCTATTCTTCACCGATACCCACGTCCAGCATTGTCCGAGTGCCGAGCAGATCGCCGAAGCCGCGTTGCAGGCGGCGTTCCGTCTGCGCCTGTTCGGCATCAATCCGAAAGTCGCACTGGTCTGCCATTCCAACTTCGGTTCTTCGGAAGCGACCAGCGCGAAGAAAATGCGGGAAGCACTGCAGCTCATTCTGGCGCGCTCGCCGCGATTGGAAGTTGAAGGCGAAATGCACGTCGATGCCGCCCTGCGCCCGGAAATCCGCGACCGTCTGTTCCCGGACTCGCGCCTGACCGGTGCGGCCAATCTGCTGGTGATGCCGGACATGGATGCCGCCAACACCGCCTACAACCTGACCCGGGTCATGACCGATGGCATCGGCATCGGACCGATCCTGATGGGCATGGCCAAACCGGTACATGTGCTGACGCCGTCCGCGACCGTCAGGCGCGTGGTCAACATGACCGCAATTGCCGCCGTGGAAGCGCAGATCCGCGAACAACGCGGCGCCTGACCTGTCGAAGACCGAACTTAAAAATACGAGAACCTGGAAAATGCTATGAGCTGGATGAACGATGTGCTGAACAACGACCACGATCCGAAGGAAACCCGGGAGTGGCTGGAGTCGCTCAAGGCCGTGCTCGATCACGACGGCGCCGCGCGCGCACATCATCTGCTTGAGCGCATGGTCGAACTGACCCGGCGTGCAGGCGGCAATCTGCCGTTCCATCCAACCACCGAGTACATCAACACCATTCCGGCCGAAAGCGAGCCGGCGATGGATGGCGATCTGGCCATGGAATGGCGCATCCGTTCAATCATCCGCTGGAACGCGATGGCGATGGTGGTGCGTGCCAACCGTAAGCCCGGCGAACTCGGCGGCCACATCGCCAGCTTCGCTTCCAGCGCCACGCTGTACGATGTCGGATTCAATTATTTCTGGCGTGCGCCGAGCGACAATCACCCGGGCGATCTGCTTTACATCCAGGGGCATTCCTCGCCGGGCATCTACGCCCGCGCCTTCCTGGAGGGGCGCATCAGTGCAGACCAGCTCGACAACTTCCGCATGGAAGTCGATGGCCGCGGCGTATCCTCGTATCCGCATCCCTGGCTGATGCCGGACTTCTGGCAGACGCCGACGGTCTCGATGGGCCTCGGCCCGATCAGCGCGATTTATCAGGCACGCTTCTGGAAATACCTTGAAGGCCGCGGACTGATGCCCAAGACCGACCGCAAGATCTGGTGTTTCATGGGTGACGGCGAGTGCGACGAACCGGAAAGCCTGGGCGCCATCGCGCTGGCCGGCCGCGAGGGTCTGGACAATCTGTGCTTCGTCATCAACTGCAATCTGCAGCGTCTCGACGGCCCCGTTCGCGGCAACGGCAAGATCATCCAGGAACTGGAAGGCAGCTTCCGCGGCGCGGGCTGGAACGTGCTGAAAGTGGTCTGGGGCAGCTACTGGGACCCGCTTCTGGCGCGCGACAACAGCGGTCAGCTGAAAAAAATCATGATGGATACCGTCGATGGCGAATACCAGAACTGCAAGGCCTTCGGCGGCGCCTACACACGCGAGCATTTCTTCGGCAAAACGCCGGAAACCGCCGAGTTGGTTTCCAAGCTCAGTGACAAGGACATCGCGCGCCTGAACCGCGGCGGCCACGATCCGCACAAGGTCCATGCCGCCTACGCTGCCGCTACCGCACACAAAGGCCAGCCGACCGTTATTCTGGCCAAGACCGTGAAAGGCTACGGCATGGGTTCGGCCGGTGAATCGTTGAACCCGACCCACCAGACCAAGAAGCTGGATACCGAATCGGTCAAATCCTTCCGCGACCGCTTCAATATTCCGGTCAGCGACGAGCAGATTGAAAACCTCGGCTTCTACCATCCTGGCGATGACTCGCCGGAAGTGCAATACATGAAAGCACGTCGCCAGGCCATGGGCGGCTACCTGCCGCAGCGCCGTCAGAAGTCCGACCTGACCCTGCCGGTGCCGGCGCTGGAGACGTTCGAGCGTTTGCTGAAATCCTCCGGCGACCGCGAAATCTCCACCACCATGGCCTTCGTGCAGACCCTCAACATCATCCTGCGCGATAAGGAAGTGGGTCCGCGCGTGGTGCCGATTGTCGCCGATGAGGCGCGCACCTTCGGCATGGAAGGTCTGTTCCGCCAGATCGGCATATATGCGCCGTTCGGGCAGAAATACAAACCGGTCGATGCCGATCAGCTGATGTACTACCGCGAAGACACAGCAGGCCAGGTGCTTGAGGAAGGCATCACCGAAGCAGGTGCGTTCTCCAGCTGGCTGGCCGCCGCCACCAGCTACTCCACCAACAACCAGCCAATGCTGCCGTTCTACATCTTCTACTCGATGTTCGGCTTCCAGCGCATCGGCGATTCGGCATGGCAGGCCGCGGACATGCGCGCGCGCGGCTTCCTGCTCGGCGCCACCGCCGGCCGCACCACGCTCAATGGCGAAGGTTTACAGCATGAAGACGGTCATTCGCATCTGCTGGCCGGTGCCGTGCCGAACTGCAAATCCTACGATCCGAGCTTTGGCTACGAAGTGACCGTCATCGTGCAGGAAGGCATGCAGCGCATGCTGGCCGAACAGCGCGATGAGTACTATTACATCACCCTGATGAATGAAAACTATCCGATGCCTGAAATGCCGGAAGGCAGCCGTGACGGAATCCTCAAGGGTATGTACCTGTTCAAGGATGCCGGCAAGGCCAAGAAGGGCGAGCTGCGCGTACAGCTGCTGGGCTCGGGCACCATCCTGCGCGAGGCCATCGCCGCCGCCGAACTGCTCGACAAGGACTTCGGCGTTACCTCCGACATCTGGTCCTGCCCGAGCTTCAACGAACTGCGCCGCGATGGCTTCGATGCCGAGCGCTGGAACCGTCTGCATCCGGAAAGTGAAAAGCGCACATCGCATGTCGAACGCTGCCTGAGCAGCCGCAGCGGTCCGGCCATTGCCGCCACTGACTACGTGCGTGCTTTCGCCGACCAGATCCGCGCCTTCGTGCCGATGCATTACACCGTGCTCGGCACCGACGGTTTCGGCCGCTCGGATACGCGCGGCAATCTGCGCCGTTTCTTCGAAGTCGACCGCTACTACATCGCCCATGCCGCCATCGCCGCGCTGGCGGCCGAGGGCAAGATGAACGCCAAGGATGTGGCGCGCGCCATCAAAACCTATAACATCGATCCCGAGAAAGCCAATCCGATCGGCGTCTGACGCCGGCCCAGCCTTGAGGTTTCCATGAAACAGTCCGTAATCCTGATCGTACTTCTCGCCGCCGGTATCGTAAGCGCGGCTGAAGGCCCTTCGTTCGATGCCCAGCGTCTTTCGCAGCATGTGAAAACGCTATCATCGGATGCCTTCGAGGGCCGCGGCCCGAATACCGCAGGTGAAGAGAAAACCGTCGCGTATCTGATCGAGCAGTTCAAGGCTGCCGGTCTGCAACCGGGCGGCGACAGCAAGAACGGCAAGCGCCTCTGGACGCAGGCCGTTCCGCTCGGACGCTTTGAAATCAAAGGTCCGGTGCAGGCCACGGTGTCGCTCGGTGGCAAAGCCAAGCCGCTGCAGCAGGGCAATGAAATCGCCATCCGCGCCGCCATGAACGGACAGACCTCGGTGGCCATCAAGGATGCGCCGCTGGTGTTCGTCGGTTACGGCGTAAAGGCCCCGGAGCGCAACTGGGACGACTTCAAAGGTGTCGATCTGAAAGGCAAGATCGCCGTGGTGCTGATCAATGATCCGGATTTCGAAACCGGGCAGGGTGCTTTCGGCGGAAAAGCCATGACTTATTACGGCCGGTGGACCTACAAGTTCGAAGAAATGGCGCGTCAGGGCGCGATCGGCACCATGATCGTGCACGAGACCGCTCCGGCATCCTACGGCTGGCCGACCGTGAAGAATTCCAACACCAACGTGATGTTCGATATCGTCCGCCAGGAGCCGCAGAAGTCGCATGCC
>Ga0315907_10003204_pt1 | contig 19574 bp, 14 predicted proteins | sample LakEriMetagenome_3_FD_203525 | JGI IMG/M metagenome (GOLD analysis project Ga0315907, IMG submission 203525) | Freshwater fungal communities from buoy surface, Lake Erie, Ohio, United States - Buoy 12 MA123 | ecosystem: Environmental > Aquatic > Freshwater > Lake > Lake biofilm | place: USA... | reverse complement strand
CCGCATTGGTTCGCTGTGCCACGTCTTCGAGCCGCGAGAATGCGCCAACTACTTCAAAAACGCAGGATACGCGTCACAATGAAACGATCACGCTCTAGCTACTTCTTCCAGCCCACGATCGAGGCGAGCGTCATGTAGAGCTTGCCCACGTCCGCCGACAGGAAGGTCGAGACCAGCACGTTTTCGGGATCGGCCTCGCGCGCATCGGCCAGCAGGCGATCGTACTGCGTGAGATAGTCGGTGACGTAGCGCCGGAACTCCGCGTCGTCGCCGTAGCGTTTCTGCACGAGGCGGCCCGTTTCGCCCCAATTGAGGCGCAGCAAGCGACGCACGAACACGCCGCGGTCGCCGCCCAAGAACTCCTTGAGCACGCGGTCGGTGACCGACGGATCGAGCGTACGGGCCAAATCGATGGAAAGAGAATTCAGCCCTTCGACGACGAGGCGCGAAGCGCGCAGGAAGCGGCCGCGCTTGGCTTCGAACTCGCTCGAGGTGAGCTGGCGCTGCGCGTCGTTGGCGGCAGCAGCCGCGGCTGCCAGATCGTCGGCCTGGCGGCGGAACGCATCGGTCGCTTCGCTCGCTTCGCGCGTGACCTTGCCGGCCGCGACATCGAGCGTCTCGCTCTGCAGCGCCAGCAAGCGTTCGGCCTCGGCGATGCGCCGCTCGGCCGCATCCATCGCAAGCCCCATGTCGCGCGACTGGCGCGCGAAACTTTCGCCGACCGAGGCGATACGCGCGGCCGCTTGGCCGACAGCGGCCATGACCTCTTCGGCCCGGCGGCGGAAGCTTTCGGCCGTCGCTTCGAGGCGCACGCCGCCTTCTTGAGCAGCGGCGGAAAGTTCGTCCGACCGGCGGCGCAGCGACTGGCCGGTTTCGCCGATGCGCTGGCTTGCGACCGTCGCTGCGTCCGCCGCTTCGCGCGCTTGCAGGTCGAACTGCGCGCCGATTTCCGACAGGCGCTCGCCCGCTTCCGAGACCACGCCGTTGAGATGGTCGGCCTGGCCGCGCAGCACCTGGCCAAGCTCGCTTGCGCGCGAACCCAACGTTTCGAGCGTGCGCACGAGCGTTTCGCGCTGTTCGCCCAAGGCCTGGTCGACCGTCGAGAGGCGCGCTGCCGTGCCGTCGGACATGGCGGACAATTCGGCCGCCCGCCGCACCAAGGCTTCGCCCAGCGCATCGAGCTTGATCGCCGAACGGTCGGCCGTGTCGGCAAGGCCGCTTGCGTTGCCGCGCAGCAATTCGGCGACCATCGACAGGCGCGCTTCGGCGGCATCGGCCGCCCCGCCCAGATCGACGGTGCGCTCGCGCAGCGCCTGGCCTACTTGCGCCACGCGCGCCGTCGCCTGATCGACCGCGATCTGCAGATCGCCCGTGTGGCGGCGGAAATTCTCGCTCGCCTCGGCCATGAGCCCGCCCACGCCGGCGGCCGCACGGTTCATGTCGTTGAGGCGGTTGCGGAAGGTCTCGCCGCCTTCTTCGAGGCGTCCGACCGCTTCGACCGCCTGCGTTGCCAACGCATGCAAACGGCGTTCGGCCTCGGCCCCCGTCGCCGCGACCTTTTCGGTCGTGGCTTGCGACAGCGTCTGCATTTCGCCTGCACGGTCGCGGAACAGATCGGACGAGGCGCGCAAGCGCGCCATCGCATCGTCGGATGCGCGCGAGACGGCCGCAACTTGGCTTTCGAGCACGGCACCCACATCGTTGGCGCGGCCCGAGACCTGCTCCATCGTTTTGAGCAGCAGCAAAGTCTGGTCGCGCAAGCCGGCGTCGATCGCACCCACGCGCGTTGCCGAACGGTCGGCGGCCCCTTCGAGTTCGGCCGTGCGCGCGCGCAAGCTTTCGGACGATTCCTTGAGGCGCTGGCCTGCCTGCGTTGCGATCGAAGCGAGTTCGCTCGAACGCTGGCCCAGCAGCGCCGCCGTTTCGTCGATGCGCGCACTCGATACGGAAGCCGCAGCTTGCAGCGCTTCGGTCTCGCGGCGCAGCGCATTGCCGGCCGTCCCGATCGCAGCGACCGACGTTCCGGCCGTCTCTTCGACGTCGAGACCGCGTTTGCGCAGCGCGTCGCCCGCCTCGTCGAGGCGCGCAAGCGCGCGGTCGGCAGCGGCATTGGTTTCGAGCGCGCGCTGGGCGATCGCGGTCTCGAGCAAGCTTGCGCGCTCGAGGCCGGTTTCGGCCGTGTGCACCAGGGCCTGCGTTTCGCTGCGGAATGTCTCGCCCGCATGGCGCACGCGCGCGGCCGATTGGTCAGCGGCAAGCACCAGCTGCTCGTTCTCGCGCCGCGCCACGTCGCCGCTGGCGGCCATGCGCGCACTGGCGCGGTCGACGGCCGCACTCGTTTCGCCCGCGTCGCGCGACAGGGCAACGGCGGTCGCATCGAGACGCTGCGTGGCGGAAGCCACGTTGGCTTCGGCTTCGGCCGTGCGCTGGCGCAACTGGTCGGCCGCGTCGCGAAGGCGCAGCAATGCTTGGTGCGCGGTTGCGTCGAGATCTTTGGCGCTGCGCGCGATCTCGTCGCGTGCCGCGTCCACGCTGCCGCGCGTGCGGTCTGCCTCAACGCCCAGTACGACCGTGCCCGCACGCAGCGATTCGGTCGCCTGCTCGAGCACGCCCGCCTTTTCGGTCGCAACGTCGCCCAATTCGACGGTCTGGTTCTTGAGAGCGGCATGCAACGTGTCGAGCTGTTCGCCCGTGCGCGCTGCAAGCGAGCCGAGCTCGTCGGTGCTGCGCTTCAGCGTTTCGTCGTAGAGATGGGCTTGCGCGATGCCGGTTTCGGCTGCGCGCACCAAGCCATGCGTTTCGGTGCGGAAGGCTTCACCCGTGGCGCGGATGCGCGCCGCCGACTGGTCGGCCGCCAGCACAAGCTGGTCGTTCTCGCGCCGCGCCACGTCGCCGCTTGCTTCCATGCGCGCAGCCGCATTGTCGACCGCTTGGGCAACTTCGCCCGCGTCCTTGGCGAGCAGGCTTGCTGTGAGATCGAGGCGCTGGGCCGCAGCGGCGACATTCGCGTCGGCCTCTTGGGCACGGGCGCGCAGCTGATCGGCCGCATCGCGAAGGCGTGCCGCGGCCTGGTGCGCGGTCGCGTCGAGATCCTTGGCATTGCGCGCCACGTCTTCGGCGACTTCGCCGATGCGGTTGCGCGCGGCATCGCCCGTCGCTTCGATCGCGACGGTCTTGAGGCGCAATGTTTCGCCCGCACGGTCGAGCTGGGTTGCGACGGCATCGGCCGTTTCGCCCAGCGTGCCTGCTTGCGCGCGCAGATCGCCATGCAGCGCTTCGAGCCGTTCGCCCGTGCGCGCGGCCGTTGCGGCGACGTCTTCGGCGCGGTGCTTGAGCGTTTCGGCATAGGCGTCGGCCTCGGCCATGCCGGCCTCGGCGGCGCGCACCATGCTTTGCGCCTCGGTGCGGAAATTTTCGCCGGTTGCACGCACGCGTGCGGCCGCCTGCTCGGCACCCAATTCAAGCTGTGAAGCTTCGCGCCGCACGACCTCGCCGGTCGCTTCGATGCGCGCCGACGTGCGGTCGAGGGCCACGGCAACTTCGCGCGAATCCTGGACGAGGGCTTGCGTACTCGTGTCGAGGCGCTGGGTCGCGGCCGCAACGTTGGCTTCGCCCTCGAGCGTGCGCGCGCGCAGACGTTCGGCGCTGTCGTCGAGCTTCTGGGCCGCGAGTTGGGCGGCGGCGTCGAGTTCCTTCGTGCGCCGCTCGATCGTGGCACCCGCATCGCCCAGCCGCGCCATCGCGGCGTCGGCTGTAGCGTCGATCGCTTCAGTCTTGAGTCGCACCTGCTCGCCCGAGAGCGTGAGCTTCTGCGCGGCGTCGCCGGCCGCTTCGGCCAGCACCTGCGTCTGGTCGCGCACATGGTCGGCCAATTGGTCGAGGCGCTGGGTCGTGCGTTCCGACGTGCCGTCGATCTCCTCGGCACGGCGCTTGAGCGTGGCGCCGAGTTCTTCGGCGCGCGCGAGTGCGAGTTCGGCCGAATGCGTGAGGTCTTGCGTCTGCACGCGCACGCCTTCGCCCGTCGCGCGCACGCGCTGGGCGGCCTGTTCGGCCGCAACGAGCAGCTCTTCCGCGCGGCGGCGGGCAACCTCGCCCGAGGCATCGACGCGTGCGGCCACGCGGTCGAGCGACTCTTGCGCGCGCATCGCAAGCCCATCAAGGGCGACTTGCGATTCGGCCGTGCGGCGGGCAGCCGCGTCGAGATCTTCGGTCCGCGTCTTGAGCGCAATGCCGGCGGAATCCACGCTTGCCTTGGCGCGCATCGCCGCCTCGGCGACCTGGCGCGTTTCGGCCTGCAAGGCGGCTTCGGTTGCCAGCGCTTCGGCCGACAATGCCCCAGCCGCGCGCAGAATCGTCTCGGTTTCGCGCGCAAGCTTGGCACCGGTTTCGGCAGCACTGCGTCCGGCCGCATCCACGGCCTCGATGAATTCGCCGCCATGGCGGCGGATGTCCTGGCCGATGGCCGCCGCCTTTGCTTCGGCATCCTGCAGGCGCTGCGCCATATCGCGCGCGGATTCCGTGAAGCCCGCACTTGCCCCGCCCATACGCGCGAGCGCCTGGGCTGCCGCATCGGCAAGCTCGCGCGATTGCGACTGGAAAGTTTCGCCCGCTGCACGCACGCGCGCAACCGCCTGATCGGCCGCCGTCGCAAGCTCGTGGCCCTGGCGACGCACGGACTCGCTCGTGGCTTCGGTGCGCACGGTCATGCGCTCGATCGCCGCCTGCATGTTGCGCGTTTCGGCCGCGAGGTTCGTTGCGACCTCGTTCATGCGGATTGCCGCACTCGCCACTTCCGTGGTGCGCGCGCGGATGGTTTCGCCGGCCGTGTCGACGCGCGACTGCGCATCGCCTGCCGCTTCGGCCAAGGTGGCGGTCTGCGCGCGCAGCGAGTTCTGGGCAGCGTCGCTTTGCTTGGCAAGCTCGCGCGCGATCGCGACGAGTTTTTCGGCGGCATCGGCCAAATGGTCGCTGGCGGCTTCGGCCGAACGACGCGCGGCGCCCATTTCGACAGAGGCGGTGCTCGCCCGGCCTTCGGCCATTTCGGCGGCATCGCCGAACGCGTCGGACTGGCGGCGCAGCAATTCGCCCACTTCGCGCGCGCGCGCGAGGGCGGCTTCCGTCGCGTCGGTAAGCGCACTGCCCTGGTCGGCAAGCACGGCGCGGATTTCGCTCGCCCGTGCACGCGCACGCTCGGTCGTCTCGGCCAGATCCTGCGATTGCTCGCGCAAGGATTCGCGGATGGCACCGGCATTGGCCGAGGTGCGCTCGTTGGTCGCGGCCAACGTCTCAATCTGCTCGCGCAAGGTCGCGTTGATTTCGCGCGACTGCGACAAGGCGCGGTCGGAAGCGCCCGCCAACGCATCAGCTTGTTCGCGCACGGCCGATTCCACGATCTGCACGCGGCTTGTGAGCAAAGCCGTCACGCGCTCGAGCCCGTCGGCATGGCGGCGCAAGCCCGCCATCACCTGCATGGCGCGCATCGCCGCCTGGTCCGAAACGGTCGTGAGTTCGCCCGCCTGCGAGGACAAGCCCTGGCGCGCTTCCATCAAGCGTCGCGTGGCTTGGTCCGAGGCATCGGCAAGTGCCAGCGCTTGTTCGCGCAAGCTATCGCCGATCGTGCGCAGCTTGGCTTCGGCACGCTCGGCCGGATAGGCAAGCTCGGCCAAACGCACTTCGAGCGCGCGCGAATGGCGCAGAAGATCGCGCCCGCGCGCCAGATACGAAACCGCAAACCAAAGTACGAGGAGCGGCATCGCAGCCCCGCCGAAGAACGCGCCGAGTTCATGCGGCAGCATGACTTCGAACGCACCCAGCCCCACCTGGGACAGCGCGTACCACGCGACGAGCCCGAGCCACGCCGCACTGATCGCCGTCGCGGCCGCGAAGCTACGCTTGCCGGCCGGCGGCAACGGTTCGTAAACGGGAGCGCCCAGATCGTTGGCCGGGCGAACGGCTTCGGCCGTCGGGGCTTCGAGGCTGCGCAAACGGCGCGGACCGTTGCCCGGTGTGCCGCCTTGTGTGTCGTCGCTCATGTCGAATTACGCCGCTTTCTTGCGCCGCCGCACGAGGCCGATGACCTCTGCCGCAGCATGGGGAATGTTGGTGCCGGGTCCGTAGATTGCGGCCACACCGGCATCGAGAAGGGCTTGGTAGTCCTGCGGCGGGATCACGCCGCCGCACACTACGATAATGTCTTCAGCGCGCGCGGCCTTGAGGGCTTCGATAAGTGCCGGCACAAGCGTCTTGTGGCCCGCCGCCTGCGAAGACACGCCGACGACATGCACGTCGTTTTCGATCGCTTGGCGGGCGGCCTCTTCGGGCGTTTGGAACAGCGGGCCCACATCGACGTCGAAGCCGATATCGGCAAAGGCCGTGGCGATGACTTTCGCACCGCGATCGTGGCCGTCCTGACCGAGTTTCACGACCAACATGCGCGGCCGGCGCCCTTCGGCTTTGGCAAAGTCTGCGACGTCATCTTTGATGCGCGCAAACCCTGCATCGCCCTCGTAGGCCGAGCCGTAGATGCCGGTGACCGAACGGATCGTGGCGCGATGGCGCGTATAGACTTTCTCGAGCGCATCGGAGACTTCGCCGACAGTCGCGCGCGCGCGCATGGCGTCGATCGCCAGCGCCAAGAGATTGCCGGTTCCGGTCTTGGCGGCATCCGCCAAGGCCGCCAGCGACTTTTCGACGGCCGCCGAGTCGCGCTTGGCGCGCACGGCATTGAGGCGAGCGATCTGGGATTCGCGCACGGCCGTATTGTCGATGTCGCGGATCTCGATCGGCTCCTGTTCGGCGAGCTTGTATTTGTTGACGCCGACCACGACCTCTTCGCCGCGGTCGATACGCGCCTGGCGACGCGCGGCGGCTTCTTCGATCCGCAGCTTCGGCATGCCGCTTTCGACGGCCTTGGTCATGCCGCCGAGTGCTTCGACCTCGCCGATCAATTTGCGCGCTTCTTCCGCCATCGACGCGGTCAGATGCTCGAGATAATAGCTGCCTGCGAGCGGATCGACGACATTGGCAACACCGGTCTCTTCCTGGAGGATGAGCTGGGTGTTGCGCGCGATGCGCGAGGAGAACGGCGTGGGCAGGGCCAGCGCTTCGTCGAACGAATTGGTGTGCAGCGACTGCGTGCCGCCAAGGGCCGCCGCCATCGCCTCGAACGCGGTGCGAACCACGTTGTTGTAAGGATCCTGCTCGGTCAGCGACACGCCGGACGTCTGGCAATGTGTGCGCAATGCGAGGCTGTCGGCCTTTTTGGGGCCGAAAGGCTGCACCATTTCGGCCCACAGCAGGCGGGCCGCGCGCAGCTTGGCGATCTCCATGAAGAAGTTCATGCCGATCGCGAAGAAGAACGACAGGCGCGGCGCAAACGCATCAATATCGAGCCCTTGCGACAGGGCCGCACGCACATATTCGAGACCGTCGGCGAGCGTGAAAGCGAGCTCCTGCACGCAGGTGGCACCTGCTTCCTGCATATGGTAGCCGCTGATCGAGATCGAATTGAATTTCGGCATGTGGCGCGCGGTGTGCGCGATGATGTCTGCCACGATGCGCATGCTAGGCGCGGGCGGATAGATGTAGGTATTGCGCACCATGAATTCTTTGAGAATGTCGTTCTGGATGGTGCCCGACAATTTGTCGGCGGACACGCCCTGCTCTTCGCCCGCGACGACGAAGGCCGCGAGCACGGGCAGCACCGCCCCGTTCATCGTCATCGACACCGACATTTTGTCGAGCGGGATGCCGTCGAACAGGATCTTCATGTCTTCGACCGAGTCGATCGCGACACCGGCCTTGCCGACGTCGCCGGTCACGCGCGGATGGTCGCTGTCGTAGCCGCGATGCGTGGCAAGATCGAACGCGACCGACAGACCCGCTTGGCCGCCGGCGAGCGCCTTGCGGTAAAATGCATTCGATTCCTCGGCCGTCGAGAAGCCGGCGTACTGGCGGATCGTCCAGGGGCGGTTCGCATACATCGTGGCGCGGGGCCCGCGCACATAAGGTGCGATCCCGGGCATGCCGTCCAGATGGGCCAGCCCCGCGAGGTCGTCTTTCGTATAAAGCGGTTTGACGACAATGCCTTCGGGCGTGGTCCAGGCAAGCGTGTCGGGGCCCGCACCTTTGAGCTCGGCGCGCGCCAGTTTTTCCCAATCCGCGATCGTGGGGCGTGCAAACTCGGCCATCGGCTACTCCCTTGATAGAACTGTAACTTGGCCCTGCTTCGGGCACAAAGCTGCACGAGTCCTTGAATCGCAACTATGCGCTCTAGGCAGCTGATTCGGATTGATAAAGGGGCGTTATGCACACCTCTGGGGAAAACTCGCTCGCAGCGCTTTTGCGCAACCGAAACCGGATTTTCTACCAGCGCAGCTCGGCCAGCATGTAAGTCGGCGCGAAACCGAAGCTCTGCGCGAGGGCCAACATCGCCTCGGAAGTCGGCAAGTTTCCAATCGGAGCTTGCAGCCCTTCAGCATGGATGCCGCCCGAGACGAAGACTTGATCGAAGCCAAAAGCGCGCGCGCCGGCAACGTCGGTGCGCATCGCGTCGCCGAGTGCGAGCACGCGCGACGGGGCGACGTCGCCTGCGAACCCGAGTGCCCGCTGGTAGACGCCCGCGTGCGGCTTGCCGTGATAGATCGTGCGTCCGCCGATCGCCTCATAGGCTTGTGCGAGCGTGCCCGCGCACAAAAAACGCTGTTCGCCGCGCAACACTTCGAGATCCGGGTTCGCGCACAGCAAGGCGAGATCGCGCTTGCGCGCTTTGGCCAGCATGTCGCCGAACGAATGCATATCGAGCGTGCCATCGCCGGCAGGCCCGGTCGCCAGAATGAAATCGGCGTCGTCGATGTCGGCGACGATTTCGAGGCCGATTGCTGCGGGATCGCCGAGATTGAGAGCCGAACCCACATGCAAAAAGCGGCGCCCGAGCTTGTGCGTGTCGGCAACCAAGGCCTGCCACGCATCTTCGCCGGACGTGACGATGCCGTCGAACGCGTTGGGATCGAGGCCGAAGCCAGGCATCTGCAAACGCAACGACGCTACGAGGCGCGGCGCGTTCGAGATCACGACGCAGCGTTTGCCCCGTTGGCGCAATTGGGCGAGCAGATCGGCCACGCCCGGGAACGCGCGAATGCCGTCGTGCAGGCAGCCCCACATGTCGAACATAAACACGTCGTAGTGCGGCGCAATCGCGCCGATTCCGTTGAGTGCTTTTGTCACTTGGCTTCCTTGAGCGGGCGCGGCTCGCCGAACAGGAAGCCTTGGCCGTAATCAACCTCGAGATCGAGGACCTCGACCAGCAGCGGTTCGGCTTCGATCTTTTCGACGATCAGGGCGAGCTTGGCGTCCATCATCGCCGCACGAATGCGCGCAAAGGCTGAGCCGCGCGCGCTGTTGGCGAAATCGAGCAGCTTGCGCGCTTCGATTTTGACGAAGCGGAAATTGCGCTTGGCGAGCGTGTAGGATTCGACGTCGATGTCGGTGACTTGGTCCATCGAGAAGCGGAAACCGATGCTACCCAGGCGGTCGAGCTCGGCCCATTGCATCTCGGTCAAGCGTCGCGTGTGGCTCTCGGCAAGTTCGAACACCAGATTGTGCGCGAGTTCGGCGTTCTGCGCCATGAAGTTCACGAACTCCGAGAAAAAGCGCGTATCGGCCAAGGTGTGTTCGGAGATGTTCACGAACACGCCCACATCGGTGCTCGTCCCCTGCATGCGGCGCACGAGCTGCACGCAGCGGAACAGCAGCATGTTGTCGATCGCCGAAACGAGGCCCGCACTCTCGGCCAACGGCAGATAGCGGTCGGGGCCGATCAGCGTGCCGTCGGGGGCGCGCATGCGCGAGAAACATTCAAAATGGCGGCGGCGACGCTGCGGCAAATCGACAATGGGCTGGACATAGAGTTCGACGCGGTTTTCGCGCAGCGCGTCGCGCACGATGTCGAGCACTTGCGCATCGGCGAAGGACGGCGAGGAGATCGGCAGGCCTTGCTTCGGCAGCGGCTGGCCCGACAGCTGCTCGACGAGGCCCTGCAGCACGCGCACTTCCGTCATCACGTGTCCGAGATCGGGGCGCGTGCGTGCCGCGTCTTCGATCGCCTCGAGAATGCCGCGCGCTTCTTCGCGTGCGGCCCCAAGCTCGCGGCGGATTTGGGCCAGGGCGCGCTTGCCGTCTTCGGCGGTTTCGGTCGCGCGCGCGGCAAGCCACAGGCCGTGCACGCCGGCAGCAGCACCGAACGCCGCCAAGCCCAAAGCAGGACCCAGCGTCAAACCCAAGGCCGCGGACAGGACGAGATAGGCGATTGCGGGCAGAATCAGCGTCATCGGCGACATAGCGTTGGTATCCTCTTTCGCAAGGCCCCGGTCAACGCCGATCCACGCCGACCGCATCAGCCACGCGCGCAAAACCGTCGCGGCGCAACAGCTCGCCGAGATCGGCGGCGATCGCGGCGGCCACACTGGGTCCACGATAGACCATCGCCGAATAGAGTTGCACGAGTGTCGCGCCGGCGCGGATTTTCGCATAGGCGTCGGCCGCATCGAAAACGCCGCCCGTACCCACGAGCGTCAAGGCCCCGCCGGCGAGGCTGTAAGTCTTGGCGAGGATCTCGGTCGATAGCGCCATCAGCGGCCGCCCCGAAAGGCCTCCTGCTTCGATTTTCTGTGCGTCGGCGAGCGAGGCCGGGCGCGACAAAGTCGTATTGCCCACGATCAAGCCCGCAAGCTTGCGGTCGAGTGCCACGCGCACGACGTCTTCGAGATCGGCGTCGGCGAGGTCGGGGGCGATCTTGAACAGCAGCGGGATCGCCGCGTTGCTCTCGGCGAGTGCCGCCTGCACGCGCACCACGAGTGCGTCGAGCGCTTCGCGGCTTTGTAACGCGCGCAAGCCCGGCGTGTTGGGCGAGGACACGTTGCACACGAGATAGTCGGCAAAGGGGCCGAGGGCCTGCACGCCCGCGACATAGTCGTCGCCGGCCTCGACCGTCTCTTTGTTTTTGCCGAGATTGACGCCGACGATGCCGCGCCGCTTTCGGCGCTCGAGATTGGCTTTGGCGACGCCAATGCCGCGGCTGTTGAAGCCCAAACGGTTGATCACCGCCTCGTCCTGCGTAAGGCGAAACAGGCGCTTCTTGGGATTTCCCGGCTGCGGGCGCGGTGTCACTGATCCGATTTCGACAAAGCCGAAACCCTGGTCGAGCATCGCGTCCGGCACTTCGGCGTCCTTGTCGAAACCGGCGGCAAGCCCAATCGGAGAGGGAAACGATAGCCCCCATAGATCTACGCGCAAAATTGGATCGGCGACAGCGGCCGGGCGCGGCACAAGTCCGTTGCGCAAGGCCGCGATCGCGTAACCGTGGGCGGCTTCCGGATCGATGCGGTTCACGAGCGGCCGAACGAGATCGTACCAGCTCATGCGAGGTCCCACGGGAAGACGTGGCGGCCATTCGCGTCCAGCCGCAGCGGTGCGGTGCGCGCGACCTTGACCGGGTCGAGCGGGCCGTAAAGGTGCGGGAACAGCGCACCGCCGCGGGACGCTTCCCATTTGAGGGCAGCACCCAACGATTCGGCATCGATCTCGATCAGCACGAGATCGTCCTGGCCTGCCCGGTGCCGCGCAGCGCTGGCGACGATCTGGCCGCGATCCGAGAAATGGATGAAGCCGTCGGCTTGGTCTTGCGACGAGCCGAAATAGCGGCCTGCAGCCAGAGCCACCTGCCACTCCTCGCGTTTGCACATATGGTAGATCGGCGTGTTCATGGCCCCTTACTAGCGCCGTTTGACAACGGATTGAAGCGTCTCGATCAGGCTTTCAGGCGCTTGGCCCGCCCCCAGCGCCTTATCGGCGGAGCGCTTGTAGACATAGACGCCGAGCACCGACAGGCCGACCGACCACATCAGCGACAAGGCCCCCAGCGCTTCGATCACCGGGGCAGCCTCGCGCGGTGCGGCGACGACGATCCAAGCGACCGCCGACATTTGCGCTGCCCAAGTCGCGGCCATTACATAGCCGAAGGTCGGCCGCATACGGCGTACGTATGGGTCCTCGGACGCCGACTCGGCGCGGATCGTCGCGTTCACTTCGCGGATCGTTTCGCGATAATCGTCGCTGTCGAGCTTGGCCAACGTTTCGAGATGCCGGTTGGCCTCGGCGATCTGGGCCGGATCGATCCTGGCCTGATCGATCGCCGCGGCCACGTCGGACAAAGTGCTGGACGCGGTTTTGGCGACAGGATTATCGATGCGCGCAAGAGCACCGCCCACGAGCCGGACCAGAACGGGCAGACCCAATTGCGCCAGGAGGGCAGGTATCATGGGGCGATCTCCTAGAGCCTTGCGTCGGCGACGGGATTGGCGCCGAGCTTGGCTTCGATGCGCAAGAGATGTGCGGTCAAGCGGTTCTCGACGTCTTTAAGATAGGCGATGGACGCGTAATTGCGCGCGATCTCGAGCTTGAAATCGGCGAGCCGTGCGGCAAGGTCGCGCGTTTCGCGCAGATTGATTTCGTGCGCCTTGGCGAGCGCACGCTCATGCTCTTCGCGCTGTTTCCAGAACAGCCACGCGATGGCACCAAACGACGAAGCGTCGGAAGCCGCCAGCAACGCGAGGCCGGGTTCGAGATTCGAAAGATCCATGGAGAGACGTCTCCTTTCAAAAAAAAGGGGGTCAAACGGAAAAGTCGGTTTTGGCGCGGTGCGCTTTGCCGCCTGCCTGCCAGCTGCGTTTGGCGGCTGGCCGCTCGACGGGCTCGACGCGCACGGGTTCGGCCAGCAGGCAGCCGGCAACCGCATCGAGCCCGTCGTCGCGCGCTCCGCCGACGGGACGCCATTCGCGCATCTCGACGATGAATGGCGTTTTCCACACCTCGCGATGGGCATGCAGAACGCCCGCGGCAAGGCGCGCATCGAACGCATCGAGGATGCGCAGCACTTTGCTGCGCGTGGACGCGGCCGCATGGACGCCGCAAGCAAGCCCTGCCTCGGCCAATTCGCGCCGCAGGATCGAAGGCAAAAAATGACCCACGCCATTCTGCTCGATCGTCACCAGCGGCACGCGGTTGCGCGCCGCAAACGCGGCGACCTGGCGGCAGAAATGGCTCGCCTCGTCGCGTTCGCCCAATGCTTCGTGCGGCGGCTCGAGGTAGCGGATGTCCTGCAGCCAGTAGTGTCCTTGCGTGTCGGTGAAGACCACGGCCACGACCGACCGGTCGCCGTTCGGGCTGCCGTAGGCCGGATCCCACCAGCACGTGGCCGACAGCATGCGCCGCCCGCCGATCGACACGATCGCCGCGTCGTTGCCCTCGGAGTACTGCAGCGATTCGTCGTAGACAACGATCCGGTCGGGATCGAGCCTGCTCGCGGTTTCGGCCACGGGCTCGAGCATCATCTGCGCCTGGAATTTGCGCGGCCCCGTGCGCTTGCGCACCGCTTCGATGCGCGCTGCATCGAAGCGCGCGGGCCATACGCTCGCACCGCTCTCGTCGAGCAGCGGTATCTTAAGCCGCGCGAAGCCGTCGAGGAACGGTGCGCTCTCCCCGGTCTCCTCGCGCAACTGTTCAGCGTAGATCGAATAGTAGCTGTGCGGTGTGCCGATATAGAGCTGCAGCCCGCCGGGGACCAGAATGTAGTCGAGCTCGCCCAGGCGCTCGCGCAGATCCTCGCGCTTGGCGGCGGTGTCGCAGGTGTTGGGCACTTCGACGTCGTCGCAGATGACTACGTCGGCGCGCGTGCCCGTGATGTTGCCCGACAGGCCCTTGGCTAGCATCGAAGGGTCGCGCAGCTCGGCCGTGCGCGCGACCACGAACTGGTCGGAGGCCCAGGTCTCGGTCTTGACCGGCTTCAGGCCCGTGGTCGCCGGGTGGCGCTCGATGATGCGCTTGACGTTGCGCACCATCTTGCGCGCGAGCGCATGCTCGGCCGCGAGCACGAGCACGCGCAAATTGGCGTCCTTGGCGAGGAGCCAAGCGCAGAACAGGCCCACCAGAGTCGACTTTCCGCTCGAGCGGAACGCAAGCAGCACCGCCCCGTGCGCGGCTGCGCTGCGCTGCGCCTGCAGCCACTGCGCGATCCGCACGTGCAGATCGGGCGTGCCCTGGCCTTGCAGCGCGTTCCAATCGGCCACGAATTGCGGAAAATCCGGCACCGAAATCGCCGCTGCTGCCGGCGGCGGATCGCCCGTCGCCGGTTTCTTGCGCAACGATCTTTTGGTCGCGGCCTTCTTTTTCGTTGGCTGCGTCACAGCATGACCTCGCAGACCAGATCGCGCGTCGCGTTCGTGCGATTGACGAAGGTCGTGCGGGTGTCTGCGTTCATACCGCTGCCGTCGTCGTAGCGCACGTTCACGCGGTCGGTAGCGGCCGCATTGACGATCGTCGAGCCGATCGTTAGCGGTTCGTCGCGCGCAGCATCCGTGATTTCGGTGAACTGAATTTCGGCGATGAACACGTTGTTCGCTGCGCCGTCGTGTGAAAAATCGATCCACACGTGATCCCATGTGGTCGCTGTGTCGTTCGCGACGATCGTACGCGGATTTCCGCTTTCGTTACCGGTATCGGCAAACGTGACAGATCCCAGCGACGTGCCGTCGGTGCGACTCGCCGGCACAGCACCGGTCTTGCCGCGCAACACGAGCGTGACGGTCGGATCGATCGCGTTGACATAACCGATATTGTTGCTTCCCCACACGATGGCCTGCACGATGCGCTTGCCGGGAAGAATGGTTTTGCCCGCGTAACCGGACGTGGCAGACGGTTTGTAGCCGCAGCCGACATTGTCCTGGTTTGTGAAGCCGTCGAAAATACCGGCTAAGCCGCTGTTACCCGTAAAGTCGCCGATATTGGTTCCGGTGCCGCCCGTAATTGCGCTCAGGGTAGTGGCCTGGACAAGATAGGCCGTCTGCTCGCGCTCGCGTGCACCGGCATCGACCCAATGCTGGACCATCAGCGTGCCGGCGACGGGAAGCGCGTTGTAGCGCGCGCTGAAAACTGTTTCGGCTGCAGGATCGAAATCGATCTCGGTTGCACTCGCTGCATAGCCGATCAGCCGTGTGGCATTTTGCGTACCGCTAGCCGGAATGGTCGGTGCCGATTGCGCAATGCCCCCCGGCGAAGCGCTCGCGAAAAGGGGCTGGCCTGCCACAAGGCCCGCGAAACCAGGCACGCGGCCGGGACGCAATTGCGCCGAACCGCTCGCACCCGACGCGATCGCAGCCAACGCAATGCCGATTCGCGGGCTGATGCGCACCGGACCGACCGCGTCGCTATCGACCTGGTACCAACGGTCGGCGCCGCCGCCACGCTGGTTGAAAATGTCCTGGTAGACGAGATCGCGGATCGCAAGCGTCTCTCCGGCGACGATCTGCATGGCGCCGCCCGTGAGATTGGTGAGCTGCGATCCATCGACTGCAGGCAGACGGCCAAGGCCATCGAGTCGCGGAACTTGGTTTGCGGAACTGCCGACGCTCAGCGTCGCGACGCTGCCAAGACCCAAATTTGCGCGCGCGGTCGCAGCCGTATCGGCGCCGGTACCGCCACTTGCGAGCGGCAATGGCAGGGAGATCGAAGCCGCGCTTACCGCCGCCTCCAATGCTGCATTCGCCGCGGCGGTCGCTAGCGACCCCACGGAGGCCGCTGATGCTGCAGCGGCGGCTGCACTTGCGGCGGCGTCGGCGGCCGACGTAACGGCGGCGTTCGAACCGGCTTCGATCTGCGCCAGGGTCTGGTTCGACACGGTCGGGTTTCCGCTCGCGTCGAACGCGAGCATCCTCGTCGCGCGCACGGCCGCGATCGGCAGCACAGTGGCGGCATCGTCGGCATCGTCGGCGGGTAGCCGCAGCGCGCGCGCGGCCGCTGCTTCGAGTTGCTGCAAGGCCGCCGTCTGGAAATCGAACTCGTCGTTGAGGGTTTTGGCGCGCAGCTCGCCGCCTTCCTGGAAGTCGGTTTCGCGCTTGATCGTCACCCGGCGCTGCAGCACGACGACGGCGCTGGCGGCGGGTGCAGCGGCGAAGGTCGCTATGCCCGTGCCGTCCGCGAGCAGCGACACGGCAACGCCCGACGCAACCGGCACGCCGTTGACGGTAACGAGCAGTTCGCTCGGCTGGAACAGCACGAAGTCGAAGCTGAAAACAGTCTGCGTGCCGTCGGCGACGTAGCGCTTGCGCGGAATCTTGGCGGTGATCTTGAGATGCTCGGTCATGGGTCGGTCCTTTCGGGAAAATGGGAAACAACGGTCAGCGTGATCTGAGGCCCCAGCTCAGCAAGCTGCCCACGCGGCGCTGGATGTCCTGCTGCTGGTCGAGGAGGCTACGGCTGCGTGCCTGTTCGATGCGGCCGAGCGAGTCCGCAAGGCCCTGGTCGAGGCCGCCCAACTGCAGCCCGTAGGCGCGGTCGCGGTCGGCCTGCTCGCTCTCGAATTCGTTTTCGATGCCCGAGAGCAAAGCACCCGCCGAGCCGTCAGAGTCCGACAAGCCGCGTGCACCGAACGACGCACGCGCGCGCGCCGTCGTGCGCTCGAGGAGATTGCGCCGCTTGCGCGTGTCGGCCTCCTGCTGCAGCGCCAGCATCTGGCGCTGGCGGGCGGCGTTGGCAGCGACGGACTGCGCTTGTGCATCCATTTGCGCACGCGCCGCGTTGGCACTGCCGATACCCTGGACGGCACCGAGGGCGGTTTGGCCGAGCGCAATGGCAGTAACAGGTTCGATTCCACTCATCGATCGTTCACTTTCATTTCTTGAGTTGCGGAAAGCAGGGTGAAGGGCAGCGGTGCCGACAATTCGATGCGCCACAGCGGATCGATGCTGGCGCGTTTCCAGCCAAGTGCGCGGATGCGCTTGTCGCCCGAGAAAGGCGGCAGCGCTTGATCGAGCGCAAACGCGCCGCCGAGGCCGCGAAAAGGCACGTCGACGAAGCCGCTGCCGGTATCCACGCGCAATTGGCAGGTATCCAACAGCTTGAAGGTCGCCTCGATCAGCCGCACGCTGCGCGGCATGTTGGCGTTGCCGGGGGAGGCCGGCGGCAGCGGCTCGATTTCGCCTACGAAGCCGATGCCGATTTCGACATTGGTGCGGCTGCCGCGCGCCGAGATCTGGCCGCTCGCCGGAATCGCTGTACCGATCGGCACGCCGTCGGCGAGGATCTGGATCTCGATGCCGTCGAGATGGCCGAGTTCGGTCCACGCCGTTGCGGCAGGTGCAGGTGCGAGCTTGACGGCGGCATCGGTCGAATAGGCGGGATCGAGGCACTCGATCGACCACTGGCCGGCGCGTTCGACCGCAAGATAGGTTGCGTTCGAAACGACCGCGAGGCTGCGGAAGGCACCCGCCGTGGTCTGGCGCGTCCAGGCCGTGACTTGTTCGGCACGATAGATCGTAACGGTCGCCATCGATCCATCGGCATTGACGACATGCACAAGCCGGTCGTCGGGATCGTAGTCGAGGGCGACGGGGTCTTGCACCAAATGCGGTGCGAGCAATGCGAGATCCGTCGCCTGGTAGGCCTGTTCGGAATCGGCGAACAGGAACTCGCGCAGATCGCGCCCGCCGCGGCCGACGAACAACGTCGCACCATCGACGTCGCGCGGCCGCACGGCGCGGTCGCTCGGGCTGCCGATGCGCGTTTGGCGATTGAGCTGGACGTTTTCGGGTGTCAGCGGATCGCCCGTCACCATCCACTCCGCCCCCGACGTGAAGACCTGCAGATGGCGGCCCGAGAAGACGTGGCGGATCGCGTTGACTTGGTCCGACAGCAAGGCAAATTCGATCGCCTCGTCGTCGAGAGCCGTGCCGAGATCGAAATTGAACAGATCGCCCGATTTCGACAGCCACAGCCGGTTGGGCAAATCGCGCGAACCGCCGATTACGAGACGGTCCTGGTGGAACGTCACGCTGATCGGCCAGCCGCGCAGCGCGCTGAGTGCTTGTTCTTCCCAGTCGGTCGAGGCGGACGTGTCGGGCAACGTATTGCCGTTGACGAGCGTTGCGGTCGCCGAGCGCGGGCCCGCGACCGCCATGATCGTGGCTTCCTTCTTCGCGATGCGGATGCGCTGGCCGACATGGCCGGCCACGAACACATCGACTGAAGCACTAAGCGTGATTGTGCCGGACGTACTGCCCGGCGTCAGCGTCGCGGCGTCGGGGGCGAATTTGTGGTAGGGCTGCTGGATAACGCCTTTCTCTTCGAGGAACGTCCATTGCTCGATTGTCCAGCTCGTGTGCGACGTGCGCGTGATGCGCTGCGGCGGCACATCGGGATGCACGACGAGGAGCGTGTCCGCACTCTGGGTCCAGTTCACCTGCTTGAGCTGTGCGGCACTCCAGGGCGTGGCGAGGGTCGCGACCTGCACGCTGTCGCGGAACACGCGCATCTGGCCGTCGCACAGCGCCAGCAGATAGGCCTGCTCGGTGTTGAACTCGAACGCGATTAGGCGCGCTTGCCCCGGCAGGCCCGCGATGCGCGCAAGGCCCGGGCGCCGCTTGATCCCGCCCGAGGGGAGAACCACGACGTTGCGCAAGCGCCGTGCGCCGTTTTCGTAGGCGCGCAGATCGATGCGGCCCAGCATCGACGGCCCGATTTCGCCCGACGCAAAGCTGGTTTTGGTGAGGCGTGCGACACTCATCGGCGCGCCTCCACCAGCGAGAAATCCTCGAAGCTCTGCGGCGTGTCCTGCTGCGCGTCGATCAGGCGCGCGCGGCGGAACTCGTTTTCAGCAAGCCGATAGAGCAGTTCGGCCCGACTGGTGCTTTCGGTCACCGGAAGGCAGAACTCGGCCGCAAGCGCTGCAATCAAGGCCGCGTCGAAGAACGGCGGGAAGGCGGATTCGTCGGGCCGGAAAATGTAGGACAGCACGATGCCGTCGCTGTCGGTCTGCAGGGTCGATTCGACGATCCGGTAGGCGGTTCCGCGACCGCGCGCACCCTGCCCGACGGATAGTGCCCGCAGGAAATCCGGCGGCAGCTGGTACGCATAGCGATGGTCGGCGACAGGATCGTTCGCCAGGCGCGGCAGTGTGGCCTGGGCACTTGCGAAGCTCCACGGATGCGCCGAGATGAGCCCGTCGCGCACCGAAGGAAACAGGGCGGCGGCGACCTGCGATTCGACGGTGCCTTCGGTGAACGAGGCGATCGGTTGGGCGCCGAGCTTGATGAGGGCACGCGAGCACAGAGCAATCTGCGAAAGAGCCATTTTTACCTCCGATTGTGTAGCAAGATGGCGGCGGGCGCCTTTGAGGGGACACCCACCGCCGATTCCGAGGCTCAGTCGGTGTCCGACGCGTCGAACACCGTCATGTTGGCGAGATCCACGACGCCGTTGGCGACCGAGACGACGGCGAACACGCCGTTCTGCGGCGTGCCTGCGGTTGCGACGTTGGCCAGCATCATGTCGCCGACATGCAGCATGTCGCTGGCGGCGCTGAAATAGCCGGAATTGTCGACCGTCGCGGCAGCGTCCAGCGTGGTGTAATGCCACAGCGTGAAGCCGTTGGCGTAGGCGAGGACCGACAGGTTCTTGATTTCGAAAGCCATGGCTTGCTCCTTACTCCTTGCAGCGCAGGGTCACGACGCCGGCGGCGTCGATGA
>Ga0315907_10003199_pt1 | contig 19602 bp, 19 predicted proteins | sample LakEriMetagenome_3_FD_203525 | JGI IMG/M metagenome (GOLD analysis project Ga0315907, IMG submission 203525) | Freshwater fungal communities from buoy surface, Lake Erie, Ohio, United States - Buoy 12 MA123 | ecosystem: Environmental > Aquatic > Freshwater > Lake > Lake biofilm | place: USA... | reverse complement strand
TGACACCTATCTGCCGGTGGTGCGGCTTATTGGTGCCATCCCGAAGCTTGTGCGCCTCAGCCCACCGGAATGGGCGCTGCCGCGCGCAGAATTGGCCGCGGCTTTCGGGCCGAAGACCAAGGCGCTGCTGATCAATACGCCGATGAACCCGACGGGAAAGGTCTTCACCGAAGAAGAACTCCGCTTCATCGCTGGCCTGCTGGAACAGCATGATTGCTACGCGATTTGCGATGAGGTGTATGAACACCTGACCTTCGATGGCGCCAAGCATATCCCGCTAATGACACTACCCGGCATGCGGGAGCGCTGCATGCGTGTTGGCAGCGCAGGCAAGACCTTTTCCCTGACCGGCTGGAAGATTGGCTACATCACAGCGGATCGCAGCATCGCGCCCAATGTGGCCAAGGCGCACCAGAACCTGACCTTCACCACCGCGCCCAATCTGCAACGCGGTGTCGCGGTGGGGCTGATGAAGGATGATGCCTATTTCGCTGGGCTTTCGACGCATTTGCAGGCGAAGCGCGACAAGCTTGGCGCCGGCCTTGCGCGGCTTGGCTTTGACGTGCTGCCGACCAAGGGTTCCTATTTCATCACCACGGATTTCCGTCCGCTTGGCTTCAATGGCGATGATGTCGCCTTCTGCCAGACGCTGACGGAGGAAGCGAAGGTCACCGCGATTCCGGTGACAGCCTTCTATGCCAGTGACGATGCGCCATCGCATTACGCGCGCTTTGCCTTCTGTAAGGGCGATGCGGTGATTGATGAGGCGCTGGCGCGGATGGAGGCTTGGCTTTCGAAACGGCGGGGCTAAGGCCGGTCTGAGGTTCATTGGCAGGCGCATGGCTTGAGCCTGCCCATTACGCTTTACCGCATAAGCATCACCTGAACTTCCTCGGGGTTTATCGCCGAATGCCAAGGGGCGTATTTCACACGGAAGGCATTCTGGCGCCAACGCTCCGACACCGGCTTCCATGGTGCGGTAAGTTGGCGGTCGACAGTACCAAAATTTTCCTGTTAGCCTCGATAGAGAAGGTCGTTACGGCAAAGACCTACTGTCCCGCCAAGGTTGCGACATGATGAGCATACGTCCTCTGAATTTCATCGCATTATCTTTCGGCATCTTGGTCTTGGCCTGCGCCGAAGTGGCTGCGCAAAGAGCAGAACAACCGCGCGTTGGATATCAACGAGCTGGAGCATCATTCGCGTGCGTGATGCGAAATTTGCAACGTGGTCCGCATGAATGCAACCGCTTAGGCCCGCTCAATTTGATGGATCCGGCTGCGACCTTAAACGGCAAACTTCCGCCACCCAGTCAAACCTTGCCGCAAGGCAACGCGACAGTGACTGTTCATCTCTTGGGTGGCACCGCCTATGTCGCCGCGACGGTTGTCGCTGGCAAGATCGCTGCGCTGCAAGTCACCGGTACCTCTGCCCCTCCAGAATGGACGTTCGAAACCATCGGTCTCGGATCATCATCAGAACTCATACTGAGCCGGCTCGGCCCGCCATTTCTTCGAGAACCCATACCAAGACGTGGCACGGGCCTCTGGCGCGATGGAGGAGAATTGTGGAGTTATGGTAACTGGCCCTTTTCCTTCGAAGTTTCCAATGGCCGCGTTATCTCTATCCGCCTAGCTGCACCTTGATTCAATCAGGGCACCTCGACCCCGCGTCAATGAGCAACCGGTTGCAGCATGTCCGAGCCAAATTACAGGAGAGCCTTCCCCCGTCATGCTGCGGATCAAGCCGTCAAAAAGTTTTTTAGCGCGGCCAAGAAGCCCTCGGGATTTTCGGCATGCAGCCAATGGCCCGTGCGGGGGATACTAACGAAACCAATGCGCGGAAACAGCGCAAGAAACGCCGCATGATCCTCGGCGCGGATATAGGGCGAAAGCGCGCCAGCCATGGCGAGTGTCGGGCCGTCAAACCGCACGCCGGAAGGGGGCGTGAAATCCTCGATCTCAGGCATGGCGGCGGCAATTTCAGCAAGGCCGATACGCCAGCTTGGCGGCGCGGTTTCAAGGCGGAGATTCTGCAACAGGAAGCTTCGGATCGGCGCTTCCGGCACGGCGGCGCGCAAGGCCTGATCGGCTTCTGCGCGCGTCAGGCCGGTGTGCAACGGAACCGCCTGCATCGCAGCCACCACAGCGCGCAAGGCGGGTGGATAGGGGCGCGGGGCGATATCGGCGATGATCAGGCGCGACACCAATGCTGAGCGCGTCAGCGCCAACATCATCGCAGCCTTGCCGCCCATGGAATGGCCCAGCACAATAGCGCTTTCGATGCCAAGCGCTGTAAGGGTTTCAGCCACATCCGCCGCTTGCGCAGCGTAGCTCATGCCCCACGCATGGGGCGATGCGCCGTGATTGCGCAAATCCAGCGCCACCACTCGGTAATCTGCCGCCAGCGCCTTCTGCACCGCGCCCCAATTCCGCGCTGACCCGAAAAGCCCGTGCAGCAACACAAGCGTTGGCCCCTGCCCGGCTTCCAGCACCTGAAGCCGCATGCCTATTCCGCCGCCGCCAATATGACCGAGCCCACAATCAGGCCACCGCCCAGCATCATGTCCCAGCCAAAGGGTTCACCCAGCCAAAGGGTCGAGACAAATACCCCAAAGGCCGGCACCAGCAGAAAGGCGACCGAGGCAACTGCACCGGGCAGGCGCCGTCCGACCTCCAAGACGCACCAGGTGCCAATCGGGGCCACGATCAGGCCGATATAAAGCATGAAGGGCCAAGCATCCGGGCCGATGGTCATTGCCCTTTGGCTTGCCAGCGCAAAGGGCAGGATAACCAGCGCGCCAATCGAAAATGCCCAAGGCAGCAAATCAAACATCGGCGATTTCGGCGGAAAGCGTCGCGTGAAGATGATCGCTATGCTCCAGAGCAGGGCAGCGACGATCAGCATGGCATGGCCGGCCAATTGCCCCGGCGCGGACCAATCCACCGACCAGGGACCGGCGAGAACCAGGATACCGGCAAGCCCAAGCAGCGCCGCCAGCCAGCGCCGTGCGGAGACTTTCTCACCCAGCACCAACATGGACATCGGAATGAGCCAATAGGTCACGACCGCAGAGATAATGGCGGTACGGCCCGCTTCCACCAGTTCAACGGCGGCATGGGCGAGTACGAAAAAACCGCCCAATTGCAGAATTCCAACAGCAAAAACGGTCGGCAGGTCCTGGCGCATCGGCCGATGAAAGCGCCCCAGCACCAGCAGCAGAAGGGATGCGGCAATGGTCGCGAGCGCCGCGCGCCCAAAGCCAAACCACATGGGGCAGGCATCCGAAAGCGCTGCCTTTGTAACAGGCCAAGCGCCGCCGAAGAGCACAACAGCGATTAACAGAAGATGCAGCGATGATTTCATCGCGTTATGGCGTGCCCCCAAGCGCTAGTCTCTGAGCGATTTCGCCGAAGACGCGAATCTCCCGCATTCATACAAGCCCATTTGGTGTGAATTGGGAAATAGGATTTGGTGTAGGGAGCGCCGTTAACTATTGACCGTCCAGCGCCTGGGGCCATGACCGGGCAGAAAACCCCGCCGCAACAGCAACATGAGTGCCCCAGCCAGGAACAGCACCCCTGCCCCGGCGGTCAGCGCCCTGCCCGCCCCGCGCGGCTGACGCCACAACAACAGGGCGCAGCCCAGCGCGGCGAGGAGCAGCAGATAGAACAAGTGCGGCGCCTAATCCGCCACCTTCAGCATGATCTTGCCGATATGCGCGCTGCTTTCCATCAGGCGATGCGCTGCTGCCGCTTCGGCCAAAGGAAAAGTCTGGAAAATACGCGGCCCGGCCTTGCCCGCTTCCAGCAGTGGCCAGACTTTGCTGGCGAGCGCTGCGGCGATTTCCCCCTTCTCTGCCGTAGTGCGGGGGCGCATGGTGCTGCCAGTTACGGTCAGGCGCTTCACCATAATCGGACGCAGATCGGCTTCCGTCTTGAAGCCACCGAGGAAGGCAATGATCACGAGGCGCCCATCGCGCGCCAGGCTTTTCAGGTTCCGCGCGAAGTAATCGGCACCCACCATATCCAGTATCACATCCACGCCCTTGCCATCGGTCAGGCGCTTCACCTCCTCCGCGAAATCATGGGTGCGATAGTCAATCGCGGCATCGGCGCCCAATTCCAGGCAGGCGGCGCATTTCGTCGCATTCCCGGCGGTGGTGATAACGCGCGCACCGAAAGCCTTGGCCAATTGAATGGCGGTGACGCCAATGCCGGAAGTGCCGCCATGGATCAGTACTGTCTCTCCAGCCGCAAGCCGCCCATGACCAAACAGATTGGCCCAGACGGTGAAATAGGTCTCAGGCAGAGCAGCTGCGTGCAACGCATCATAGCCCTTGGGCCAGGAGAGTGTTTGTGCCTCAGGCGCCGCGCAATATTCGGCATAGGCGCCGCCATTGGTGAGCGCGCAGACACGGTCCCCAATCCGGTAGCGCGTGACCGCCGCGCCCACCGCCACGACTTCGCCCGCACATTCCAGGCCGATAATGGGCGAGGCTCCAGGTGGGGGCGGATAGCTGCCCTCACGCTGCGCCACATCGGGGCGATTGACGCCTGTCGCCATGACACGGATCAGCACCTCATCCGCCGCCGGTATCGGCAAGGCGGTTTGCGCAGGCACCAGAACCTCCGGCCCGCCGCCCTTGCCATGGTCAATGAAAGTCATGGAGGCTGGTAGCTTGGTCATGGCGAAGGCCTTTCAGAGGCAAAAGAAAAACGGGCAGATGCCAAACACCTGCCCGTCTAGGATCAATTCGGCTTAATGCCGGCAGCGCGGATGATCGGCTCCCACTTCGCCATTTCGGCCGCGAGGAAGCGCGCCGCGCTTTCCGGCGTGCTATTCGTGGTGACATCCATGGTCAGGTCTGAAAGCCGGGTCTTCACTGCATCCTGCGACAGCGCACGGTTGAAGGCGGCATTGATCGCCTGCACCGTCGCCGCCGGCGTGCCGGAGGGCACCAGCGCCATGTGCCACGTATAGGCCTCATACCCCGCAACGCCGCCTTCGATAAAGGTCGGCAGATCGCGCGCATAGGGCATGCGTTCCTTGGTGCTGATGGCGAGCGCGCGCAATTCGCCGCTCTGCATGTAGGGCAGCGCCGCCGCTGCGACATCCAGCATAATGGGGATGCGCCCGGAAAGCACTTCCGGCATGGCCGCGGATGACCCACGGAAGGGAATATGATTGGCCTTGAGCCCGCCCGCCATGTGCAGGAACAGCTCACTCGCCAAATGCACCGCGCCGCCATTGCCGCTGGACGCGTAATCATACTTGCCGGGGTTGTTGCGCAACAGGGCAATCAGTTCCGGCAGGGTGCGCGCGGGCAGGTCCTTATTGACCAGCATGATCATGGGGATTTGCCCAATAAAGGTAGTCGGCGTGAAATCCGCGACCGGGTCAAAGGGCAGGCGCTCAAACATGGCGCGCAGGCAGGCATGGGCGATGGTGGTGTAGAGGATGGTCTGGCCATCCTTCGGAGCCTTGCTGACTAGATCGGTCCCGATCACCACGCCCGATCCGGTGCGGTTTTCGACGACTAGGCGCGCGGGCAGGAATTTGGACATTTCCTCCGCAATCAGGCGCGCCGGGATATCGGTGGGGCCACCGGCGGCGAAGGGCACAATCAGCCGGCCCGGGCCAGAGGGCCAGGCTTGCGCCAGGGCCGGACGGGCGAGCGGCGCCAGCGCGGCAGCGCCGGCCAAGCCCAGGACATGACGACGTTGCATGGATAATCCTCTCCAAGTGACTTCTAGCTGTCACAGAAATTGGCGCTCGGGGCAGCGTCTTCCAGCCCCCCTGCCCTGCCTATCCGCCAAATTCCGCCCGGATGGCCGCGGAATGCTCGCCCAGCCGCGGCACCGGCCCCAGGCTGCGCGCCCCATCAGAAAGCTTCGCCGGCGGGGCGCCGATCTTGATCGGGCCCTTTTCGGTTTCCACCGTCACGCGCCTGAGCGCCGGATGGTCGCGCAAGCCCCCGCAATCATTGATGAATCCAAAGGCAATATTGGCACGACGCAGTTTTGCCGCGCATTCTTCCCGCGTGAGGGTCGCGAACATCTTGCCGATATGGCCATCCACCATGGGGCGATGGGCAACGCGTTCATTATTCACGCGAAAGCCCTCACGCTCAGGCAGATCAGGCTCATCCAGGAAATGCGCGCAGAAGCCAGCCCATTCACGCTCATTCTGGATGGCGATCAGCACATCGGCGCCATCCTTGGTGGTGAAGGCGCCATAGGGGCAGATGGAAGGATGCGCCATGCCGATGCGGGGCGGGTTCCGGCCAGTGCCTTCATATTGCAGCAGCGGCACCGTCATCCAATCCGCCATGCCATCGAACAAGGATACGGCAATGCCCTTGCCCTTGCCGGTAATACCGCGATCAATCAACGCTTCCAGCACTGCCGCATAGGCATGCATACCACACGCGATATCGCAGGCCGAAACTCCAACGCGCCCCGGCCCCTCTGCACGGCCCGTGACGTAAGCAAGCCCGCTTTCCGCCTGCACCAGGAGGTCATAGGCCTTCATTGCGGCGTATTCGCCTTCCTCACCATAGCCCGAAATATCCACAGTGATCAGACTTGGGTGCTTGGCGCGCAATTCAGCCGAACCAAAGCCAGCCCGCGCCATAGCGCCGGGTGCGAGGTTCTGGATGAAGATATCCGCCTTGCTGATCAGTGTTTCGAGCAGCGCCTTGTCTTCCGGCTTTTTGATATCAAGGCAAAGGCTTTCCTTGCCGCGATTGAGCCAGATGAAATAGCTCGATTGCCCATTCGCCACCGCATCATAGGCGCGGGCGAAATCGCCTTCCTGCCTTTCGATCTTGATGACGCGCGCCCCGGCATCGGCCAGCCGAGACGCGCAATATGGGGCGGCCACGGCCTGTTCCATCGAAACGACGAACAGGCCCTTCAAGGGCTGAGAGGCCATCAGTAGGACCGCGGCATGCCGAGCACATGCTCGCCCACATAGCTCAGCACCAGATTGGTGCTGATCGGCGCCACCTGATAGAGCCGCGCTTCGCGGAATTTGCGTTCCACATCATATTCCTCGGCAAAGCCGAAGCCGCCATGGGTTTGCACGCAGGCTTCCGCCGCCGCCCAGGCCGCATCGGCGCCGAGCATCTTGCCCATATTGGCTTCCTCACCGCAGGGCAGCCCCGCTTCGAATTTCTCGAGGCCCTTTTGGATGAGCGCTTCGGCAGCGCGCATCTGGGCATAGGCCTTGGCGATCGGGAATTGTACGCCCTGATTCTGGCCGATGGGCCGGCCGAACAGCACGCGCTGCTTGGAATAATCTACCGCCTTGTTGATGAACCACTTCGCGTCACCGATGGTCTCGGCCGAAATCAGCAGGCGTTCGGCATTCATACCATCCAGGATATAGCGGAAGCCCTTGCCTTCCTGACCGACCAGGTTTTCCGCCGGCACTTCCATATTGTCGAAAAAGACCTCGCAGGAATTATGGTTCATCATCGTGCGGATCGGGCGAATGGTAAGCCCATTGCCGAGCGCCTTTTTCATATCCACGATGAAGGTCGAAAGCCCATCGGTGCGCTTGGCGACCTGATCGCGCGGCGTGGTGCGCGCCAGCAGCAGCATCAGATCGGAATGCTCCGCCCGGCTGGTCCAGATCTTCTGGCCATTCACGATGTATTTGTCGCCCTGCTTTTGCGCGAAGGTCCGCAGGCTGGTGGTATCCGTGCCGCTGGTGGGCTCCGTCACGCCAAAGGCTTGCAGGCGCAACTCGCCGGTGGCGATTTTGGGTAAATACTTCTGCTTCTGCTCAAGGCTGCCATGCTTCAGGATGGTGCCCATGATGTACATCTGCGCGTGGCAGGCAGCCGCATTGCAGCCGGTCGCGTGGATTTCTTCCAGAATAGCGGCGGCCGCCGAAAGTGGCAGGCCAGAGCCGCCAAATTCTTCCGGGATCAGCGCAGCCAGCCAGCCGGCATCAGTCAGCGCCTTGACGAATTCGGTCGGGTAACCACGGCGCGTATCAAGCTCACGCCAATATTCGCCGGGGAAGCGGGCGCAGAGCTTGCGCACTTCCTCACGAATTTCGGCATGGGCTTCCTGGGAATGATGCATGTCCATTGGTTTTGCTCCGGTTTGCGCCCGGATTAGGGCCGCCAGCGCGGGCTTGCAAGCCGGATGGGCGGTTCAATCCACCGTGGCGCCGGAACGCCGCACCACCTCCGCCCAGCGGGTAATGTCGCGCGCCAGGGTTTCGCGGAATTGCTCAGGCGAATTGGGCGCGGCGGGGGGCGTGATGGCCTGATCCTGCACCAGCCAAGTGCGGAATTCGGGCGTGGTGATGATGCGATTGATCTCGGTATTCATGCGCCGGAGGATCGGGTCCGGCAGGCCGGCCGGCGCCAGGATGGCATACCAGGTGCTGGTATCCATGGGCGGCGTGCCGCAAGCCTCAGCCACTGTGGGCACTTCCGGCAGGGCCGCGAGCCTTGCGGGGCTCATTACCGCCAGGGGCCTGACCTGGCCTTGGCGGATCGGCCCCATGGCGGCGCCGGATTGGTTGAAGAACAGGTCGGTATCGCCCGCGAGCAAGGACGCCATGGCGCCGGGCTGGCCGCGATAGGGTACATGCAGCAGATCAAGATTGGCGGCGATAGCAAATTGCACCCCGGCCAGATGGGTGGAGGCGCCATTACCGGTGGACCCGAAGGATACCGCTTGGGGCCGCGCCCGCGCCGCGGCCAGCACCTGCGCGCAATTCTGGAATTGCGGGCGCTTATCAGTGCTCACAATCATGACATTCGGCACATCGCCGAGCAGCACGACAGGCGTGAAATCCCTCTGCACATCAAAGGGCAGGTTTTTGTAGAGCGCGGCATTGATGGCGTGGGTGCCGGCGGTGCCGAAATAGAAGGTGTAGCCATCGGGCCGCGACTTGGCCACAAAGTCCGACCCGATATTGCCCCCGGCCCCGGTGCGGTTATCCACCACAACGGGCTGGCCGAGCGCGCGGGAAAGCGGTTCTGCCAAGCGCCGCGCATAAATATCCGTGCCGGCGCCATTGGGGAATCCGCCCATCAGCGTGATCGGACGATTGGGCCAATCGCCCTGGGCCAGGGCTGGCGAGGCGATCAGGCCGGCCATAATGGCCGCAAGCAGGCGAATGCGCATGGTTTGAAACTCCCGGGGATTGTTGGCGAGCAGTTTAACCATCTAAGCTTCAGGAATGAACAGCCCAAATGCAGCGCCGCGCATCGCGCGTGGCGGCAAATCCATCTACGGCGCGCCGCTTGGCATTTTGATGCTGGAAGCGCGCTTTCCCCGCATCCCAGGCGATATGGGCAATGGCGAGACCTGGCCCTTCCCCGTGCTGTTTCGGGTGGTGCGTGGTGCCACCCCGGAGAAGGTCGTGCTGCTGGGCGCCAAGGGGCTTTTGCCGGATTTCATCGCGGCAGCCCAGGAATTGGTGCATCTGGGCGCTGAGGCGATCACCACCAATTGCGGCTTCCTATCGCTCTTTCAGCGCGAATTGGCAGAAGCCGTGCAGGTGCCGGTTGCGACATCATCGCTGATGCAGGTGCCCTGGGTGCAGGCGACGCTGCCGCCCGGCAAGCGCGTTGGCGTGATTACGGTCAGCAAGCAATCGCTGACACCCGCGCATCTGGATGCCGCAGGTGTCGCGCGCGATATCCCATGCGTTGGCACGGAAGGCGGGCGGGAGTTTTTCCGCGTCCTGATTCGCGCCGATCAGCAGGATATGGATATTGATTTGGCGACGCAGGATATCCTGGATGCCGGGCGCGCATTGGTCGCGCAACACCCGGATGTCGGCGCCATTGTGCTGGAATGCACCAATATGCCGCCCTATGCGGCGGCGCTACGTGATGCACTCGGCCTGCCGGTCTACGACATCTATTCCATGATCAGTTGGTTCCACGCCGGGCTCAGGCCGCGGCGCTTTGGCTGAAGCCCGTGGTCGGCGCGTGCCGGCCAAGGGGCATCATGGCATTACCGGCCGCCGAAGAGAGATGTCAGAAACTGCGGCGCCTGATTGGCGATCGAAAGGGTCTGGGTGCCAAGCTGCTGGCGGATCTGGAGCGCCTGGAGACGTGCCGATTCCTTGGCGAGATCGGCATCAATCAAGGAACCGAGACCGGCGTCGATCGCATCGATCTTGTCGCGGTTATAGATGATTTGCGCATCCACATAGCGCGCATCCGCGCCAAGCCGATTCATGGCGTCATTGATTTCCGTATTGACGGTATCGAAATCACCAGTGCCGGGCGCCAGCGCGGCCTGGGCATCTGCGGCGGTGGTAAAGGGACCGGCGGGAACGATGAAATTCACATCGGGTCCCAAGGCGGCCAGCGTATAGAGATCGGCAGCATCCGCGGATTCGCTGCGCATGGCGACAATATCATCCGCGGGTGATGTCCCGGTCAGAAGATTGCGGCCATTGTAATCGGCATCGGCCAGAAAGCTGGTGACCTGGGTTCGCAGTTGCGCATATTGCTGATTGTACTGGTCGCGCGCTTGATCATTGATGGTGCCATCGGCAAGCCGGGTAAGCACCGTGCGGATTTCGATCATGGTATTGGAAACTTGCTTCAGCGCGGTCAGCGAAACATCGATCAGGCCGCGCATGCTGCCCATTTGTTCATTGACCGCATTGAGTGTGGCTGTATCGGCACGCACGGTCTGGGCTACGGCGAAAGCGCCCCCGTCATCCCTTGCGTCGGCGACACGATATCCGGTCGAGACGCGCTTTTGCACCTGAGCCAGTGCTTCATTGGTACGATTGAGGGATTGAAGCGCCATCATGGCGCCAGTATTGGTATTGACAGATGTCATGCTCATCGGAATTTTTCCTTTGTCAGCAACCCTTTTTGGGTTCTCGATACTTTTGACAGAGCATTGATAATTTTTGGTAAATTATCTTTCGTAAAACAAAAAATACTTGGGAATATGAATTTTACTGATGTTTATTTTGCGCTTAAAAAAAGTGATCCGCGCGAACGGTTTTGTCGCGCGGATTACCGAAACAAATCTTGGTGTGGTTGTTAGATCACCACGCGATGCCACTTGGCCCGTCATTACTAAACTGGCCTTCGTGGCATCTGCTTCATCGCAAGGCGTCAGTTCCCGTTATACCCAAGACCATTTGTGGCGAAGATCAACGACCGAACAGGGAAATGAGTGCCTGAGGTGCCTGATTGGTGATGGAAAGCGTTTGCGTGCCAAGCTGCTGGCGAATCTGCAACGCCTGAAGCCGCGCGGCTTCCTTTGCGATATCGGCATCAATCAAGGCACCAAGCCCGCCTTCAACCGCGTCCAGCTTGTCACGATTATAGCCGATCTGAGAATCGATATAGCGCGCATCGGCGCCCAGACGATTCATCGCGTCATTGATCGACTTGTTGATGTTGGTCCAGTCTCCAGTAATGGCTGTCTGCGCAGACGTGGCGTCGGTCGGCGCCACATCCACAACAAAATCAGTCGCGCCGTTAAAGGCGGCAATGGTGAGCGTGGTACCTTGTTCGTTCCGAATCGTCACGATATCGCCGCCCATCGACGCAGCATCTGTCGAAAGCAGCGTGCGGCTATTATAGGTCGCGTCATCAATGAAGCGTTCTATCTGCGTCTTCAGCTGGCTATATTGCTGTTCATACTGATCGCGCTGCGCGTCATTGATCGTGCCATCGGCAAGGCGGGTCAGAACCGTCCGCACTTCCACCATGGTTTTAGAAACCTGACCCAGGCTGTTCAGCGTAACATCAACAACACCCTTAAGGCCGCCCAATTGCTCATTGGCCGCGGTCAGGCCGGCAACGTCACCGCGTACGGATTGGGCGACAGCAAAGGCGCCCCCATCATCCTTGGCATCGGCAACGCGGAAACCGGTCGAAACACGCTTCTGCACGGCAGCAAGCGCGTCATTGGTCCTGTTCAAGGACTGAAGGGCAGTCATCGCCCCAAGATTGGTATTAACGGAATTCAGATTCATGGGATTTTCCCTTCGCTGCGCCCGGTTTTCGGGACACGCTGAATTTCTCAGAGGGAAATGAAAAAGCGGTTAAATAAACTGTTGAAAAACCACGTTTTTTATTTAAATTCAGTAAAAATGCTTTCCTGGCCTTAGGATTTCTCAATCAAAAATGGAAACAGCCGGGGCGGCCTTACGCCACGAAAAAAGCGAGGAGCCACGCCCCTCGCTTTTCTCATAACATCACCAGCGCCGCCCAAAAGCCGCGCTGAGACGTGGTTCAGTCCTTCATATTCACGGCTTGGCGGCCGCGCTGGCCGTCACGCACTTCAAGCGCAACCTTTTCGCCCTGCTGCACATCCTGCTTGCCGGCGCGTTGCAGCACCGATGAATGCAGGAAGACATCCTGGCCACCATCTTCTGGCGTCACGAAGCCAAAGCCGCGCACCTGGTCAAACCACTTGACTGTGCCGGCGATGTCATAGGTCGGGCCGCCTTCATCGCGGTTGAATTCACGCCGCGGCGGGGGACGATCCCCGAAATCGCGACGTGGGGGACGGTCACCAAAGCCGCCGCCACCGCCAAAGCCGCCGCCGCCACCGAAGTCACGACGCGGGGGGCGATCACCGAAGCCACCGCCGCCAAAGCCGCCACCGCCGCCGAAATCACGGCGCGGGGGGCGATCACCGAAATCACGGCGCGGGGGACGATCCCCGAAATCGCGGCGCGGGGGACGATCCCCAAAGCCGCCACCACCGCCGAATTCACGGCGCGGCGGGCGCGCTTCGCCACCGCCTTCACCCTTCTTCAGCTGCATGATCCGCGTGATCAGGCGCCGGCCCTGCCGGTCAGACCCGATTTCGCAAACCAGCTTGTCGCCGGTATCTGGCGGCTCAATGCCTGCCTCTGTCAGGGCAGAGGCGTGAAAAAACACATCCTGCCCATCTGGTCCCAGTACGAAGCCGAAGCCTTTACGGGAGTTATACCACTTCACCTCGGCCTCGATCGGCCCGGTGCTATCCTGGTGCTCGTTTTCAGGAAACACTGTTTGACTATCCACACATAAATGACCGCAACGCGCGGGATGCAACGCTGGTAATTCGCAGCATGACACCGCATTTCCCGAAAAGCGAGAAAAATCTTAAGGGAGGCGGATCAAAAGCTAAAAAAATGCCTTGAAACGCCGCGAGTCGAAGGCAGCGATGGGAATAGGGGGGGCGCGGCGGGCCAGCAGGGCCGCCACCACCTCCCCCGTCCGGGCGGCTGCCACCAGCCCGGTATGGCCATGGCCAAAGGCATGGATGATATCCGGGCTGGCGCGGGAGGGGCCAAGGCAGGGCATGCCATCGGGCATGGAAGGCCGATGGCCAAGCCAGAACTTGATCCGATCCGCCGAGATATCCTTGGGCAGGCCCGGAAAGCAGCTCAGTAGATGGTTTTTCAGGATTTCGGCGCGCTGCCAATTGGGTGCGGCGTCAATGCCGGCAATCTCCACCTGGCCCGCGCAACGAAGACCCCGGGCGGTGCGCATGATGGACATTTTGCCATCGGATGGCATCAGACCGTGGCGGGGTGAGACCTCAGGCGCGCTGATCTCGGCATGATAGCCGCGTTCGCTTTCCAGCGGCACATCATCCCCGGCAGCGCGCGCCAGCGGCTTGGAATGCACCCCGGCGGCGATGACGGCGGCATCGCAGGCGACCTCCCCCTGCCCTGTCGTCACGGCACGCAGCCGGCCGGCTTCAATGCGAAAGCCCGTGGCGCGGTAACGGTGCAGCTTGGCACCTTCGGCCTGTGCCAGCTCGATCAAGGCGGCAACATAGGCGCCAGGGTCGGTGCAATGCCCGCCCTCATCCACGAAAACCGCGAAGCCGTAGCGGCGGTCGAGTTCCGGTTCGCGCTGACGAAGCTCATCCGCGTCAAGCTCAATCCAGCGCACACCAACCTGGTGGCGGATATCCCAGGCCTTCCGCTCAGCCTCAAAATCCGCGCGGGAGGGGTAGATATACATCAGCCCCCGCCCTTCGATCAGATGGCCAACGCCGGCCTGTTCCGCCAGCCCCTGATGCAGGCGGGGCGCATCCTGCACCAGTGGGCGGAGCGCATGGGCGGTTTTCGCCACATCTTCCCACCGCCAGCCAGAGGCAAGGTAGCGGATCAGCCAGGGGGCCACTTTCGGCAAATAGCGCCAGCGAATGGCGAGCGGCCCCAGCGGGTCCGCGAGGAATTTCGGCAGCTTCTTCCAAATGCCGGGTACCGCCGGCGGGATGACCGACATGGGGCTGAGCCAGCAGCCATTCCCATAGGATGCCGCCTGTTCCCCGCCTGGCTCAGCGGGGTCCAGAATGGTGACGCGGTAGCCCTCCTTCAGTGCTGCCAGCGCCGAGGCCGCGCCAACGGCGCCGGCACCGATGATGACGACGTGGCGAGCCGCCATGCTCAGCGCGCCCTTGTCTTGGCGATGGTCTTGACGGGGCCGGATTGCACTGGCTGGCCGCTCAGATACTTGTCCAGGAAGAACAGGCGGTCTTGGCCCCAAAGGAACAGGTCATCGCAAATATAGGTGGGTGCGCCGAATACGCCGCGGGCGATGGCGTCGCGGTTGTTGCGGTCGAACTCAGCCTGGATGCTCGCACTTTCTTCTTCCCGGTGCAGGCTTTCGCCCGGCATGCCCTGTTCTTCGGCGATGGCAACGCGAACATGCGGGTCGGCAATATCGCGGTCTTCCAGCCAAAGCGCGGTCAGCAGCGCATGGGAAAGCCGCATGGCATCCATGCCGCGCGCCGCCGCCGCCATGACCATTTGCCCCGCCTGGCGCTGATCCGATGGCGGGTAGTGCTTTGGCTTCAGCTTGATGGGGATGCCAAGATGCAGCGCCCAGCGATCCAGTTCCAGCGCATGGTAATCCTGCCGCGGTTCCGGGCGGGTGCGAAGCGCAATGCCCCCCGTATGCGGCACCACCAGGCGGAAATCATAAGGGCGCAACACCAGATTGGCACCATGGCGCTTGATGATTTCGGATAATTGCTTGCCCCCCAGATACATCCAGGGGGAGGAGAGCGTGTAGAAGCATTCGACGGTTTTGCTCATGGCTTCAGCCTTTCGCGACACGGCCTGGATCGGTTTGCGCCAGTAGTGAGACATGGGCGGAGACAACGCGCCAGCCCTGCCCTGGGATGCGCGCCATGATCTTTGTCTCCCGCCCCACCAGCCCGCTATCCAGGCGCTGGTATTCCAGATTGGTGGTGGCGAAATCGCGCCCGAAGGCGGTGATGGTGATCTTTTTCTGCGCACGCGGCGCATAGGATTTCACGCTGGCGCGAAAGGCGCGAATGGCGTCGATCCCGTAAAGCAATTCCGTGATGCCGTAACGCACCACGCGCGGGTCATCCCAGAAGGAGCTATCGAGCACTGCGCTATCATTGGCGGCAATGGCGGCTTCATAGCGGTCAAACACCGCGCGGACTTCGGCGATGATCTCGGGATTGTTGATTTCCATGGCGCCTTCTCCCGCTGCTTATGCGGCAATCATGGCGCAGAAGCGCACGCGGTGCCAGCGGGCGGGACCCAAAAACAAAAATGGCGGCCCGAAGGCCGCCATTTCTTGTATTGCGGAAGCCGAAAGGGCTTCAGCCAGCGGCCGCCATGGCACGCTTGGCCATCACGCCGACCAAATGGGCGCGATATTCGGCGCTGCCATGGATATCGCTATTCAGCCCATCAGCCGATTGCGCAATGCCGGCAATGGCATTGGCCGAGAAATTGCCCGCCAGCGCCTTTTCCATATCCGCCTGACGGAACACGCAGGGGCCAGCGCCATTCACCGCAACGCGCACACCGCCAGCGCCCTTGGAGATGAAAACACCCGCCATGACATAACGGCTGGCCGGGTTCTTCATCTTGGCATAGCCGGCTTTTTCCGGGATCGGGAATTCCACCGCCACCAGGATTTCATCCGCAGCAAGGGCAGTCGTGAACATGCCCTGGAAGAAATCATCCGCCGCGATCTTGCGCTTATTGGTGTGGATGGTGGCACCAAGGCCAAGCACCGCCGCCGGGTAATCCGCCGCCGGGTCATTGTTGGAAACCGAACCACCAATGGTGCCGCGATTGCGCACCTGCACATCCCCAATATGCGAGGCCATATAGGTCAAGGCCGGAATGGCGGCCTTCACTTCCGCGCTATTGGCGACTTCCACATGGCGCGTCAGCGCGCCGATGATAATCGCATTACCTTCGCGGCGAATGCCCTTCATCTCCGCAATGCCGGACAAATCCACCAGCGCTGACGGCTTATTCAGCCGGTGCTTCAGCGCAGGGATCAGCGTATGCCCGCCAGAGACCGCCTTGGCATCCGGATCAGCCAAAAGCTTCGCGGCATCGGCAAGGTTGGTGGGCTTGTGATAGGCGAAATCATACATGGCTATGGTCCCTTATTCTGCCGCCGCGCGGCGGCCGCTATTGATGATCTGCCAGAGTTTTGCCGGGGTCGCCGGCATTTCGACATGCGTCACGCCATAATCGGATAGCGCATCCACCACCGCATTGATCACGGCGGGCGGTGAGCCAATGGCCCCCACTTCGCCGCAGCCCTTCACCCCAAGCGGGTTATGGGTGCAAAGCGTGGTATGAGTCGCAACCGAAACGGGCGGCAGATCATCCGCCCTTGGCATGGTGTAATCCATCATGGAACCGGATAGCAGCTGGCCATCCGCGCCATACACGCAGGTTTCAAGCAAGGCCTGCCCGATCCCCTGCGCAACACCGCCCTGAACCTGACCTTCCACGATCATAGGGTTGATCACGCGGCCCACATCATCCACGGCGGTGAAATTAATCACGGATGTGCGGCCGGTCTCCGGATCAATCTCCACCTCAGCGATGTGGCAGCCACCCGGATAGGTGAAGTTTTTCGGGTCATAGAAGGCGGTTTCTTCCAGGCCCGGTTCCAATTCCTCAATCGGGTAATTGTGGGGCACATAGGCCGCGACGCTGATATCCACCAGCGCCTTGGTCTTGTCCGTACCCGCCACGCGGAAGGTGCCGCGATCGAATTCGATATCGTCGACCGAGGCTTCCATGAGGTGCGCGGCAATGCGCTTGCCCTTGGCGATGATCTTGTCCATCGCCTTCATCATGGCGCTGCCACCAACGGCGAGGCTCCGCGACCCGTAAGTGCCCATCCCAAAGGGCACCTTGGCGGTATCGCCATGCACGATATCCACCTGCGCCACTGGCACGCCGAGCTTGTCAGCGACCAGCTGCGCGAAGGTTGTTTCATGCCCCTGGCCATGGCTATGCGCGCCGGTCAAAACCGTCACGCTGCCGGTTGGATGCACGCGGATGGTGCCAACCTCATAAAGACCTGCACGGGCGCCAAGGCTGCCGACCACGGCGGAGGGCGCGATGCCGCAGGCTTCAAGATAGGTGGAACAGCCAATGCCGCGCAGCTTGCCGCGCTTGGCCGCTTCCGCACGCCGCGCCGGGAAGCCGGCCCAATCGGCGGAGGCAAGCGCCTGTTCCAACGTCGCGTGGTAATTGCCGCTGTCATATTGCAGCGCGACCGGCGTTTGATAGGGGAATTGATCGGGCTGAATAAAATTCCGCCGACGGAGTTCTACCCGGTCAATGCCGGTTTGCTTCGCGGCCACATCCATCAGGCGTTCCAGCAGGAAGGTCGCTTCCGGCCGGCCAGCGCCGCGATAGGCATCCACCGGCACGGTATTGGTGAAGACCGCCTTCACTTCGCAATAAATCACCGGCGTGGTGTATACGCCCGCAAGCAGCGTGGCGTAGAGATAGGTCGGCACGCAGGGCGCGAAGGTGGAAAGATAGGCGCCCATATTAGCCTGGGTTGAAACGCGCAGGCCCAGGATCTTGCCATTGGCATCCAGCGCCAATTCCGTGTGGCTCACATGGTCGCGCCCATGCGCATCCGACATGAAGCTTTCGGTGCGATCCGCCGTCCAGCGCACCGGGCGGCCGAGCTTGCCGGCAGACCAGGTGACGATGGCTTCTTCCGCATAGTGGTAGATCTTGCTGCCAAAGCCGCCGCCCACATCGGGGGCGATCACGCGCAGCTTCGATTCCGGCAGATGGAGCACATGGGCACCCATCAGCAGGCGAATGACATGCGGGTTCTGGCTGGTGGTGGTGAGGGTGTAATCGCCCGTGGTGCGATCAAACTCACCAACCGCGGAACGGGGTTCCATGGCATTCGGGATCAGGCGGTTATTCACCAGATCGAATTTCACCACATGGGCGGCGCCGGCGAAGGCGGCATCCACCACGGCCTTGTCGCCGATATGCCAATCATAGCAAAGATTGCCGGCGACACCGTCATGAATGGCGGCGGCACCGGGCTTCAGCGCGGCTGCCATGGTGGCGGCGGCGGGGAGCACATCATAATCAACGATGATGGCCTCGGCAGCATCGCGCGCCTGCTGGCGTGTGGCGGCGATGGCGACGGCCACCGGGTCACCCACATGCCGCACCTTTTCATGCGCCAGCACAGGATGCGGCGGTTCGGCCATGGGCGAACCATCCTTGTTGTGGATCTGCCAGCCGCAAGGCAGGCCACCCACGCCATCCTTCGCCATATCGGCGCCGGTGTAGATTTCAACCACGCCGGGCATGGAAGCGGCAGCCGAGATATCAACGGATTTGATGCGGGCATGGGCATGCGGGCTGCGCAGGATCCAGGCATGCAATTGCCCGGGCTTATCCGCATCATCCGTGTAAGCGCCCCGCCCTTGCAGGAAGCGGAAATCTTCCTTGCGGCGGACGCTGGCGCCGATGCCTTCAAACGGTGTCACCACGTTCATGTCTATCGCCTCCCATCAGGCTGATTGTTTTGGTGCAGCCCTTGGCGGGCCGCTTCGCTAGGGCTTACGCCCCTATTCCAGTCAGTCGGCAGCGCGCGCCATCTCACTGCGCTTGCCCTGCATCACTTCTGCCGCTGCCGCGATGGCCTTGACGATATTGTGATAGCCGGTGCAGCGACACAAATTGCCTTCCAGCCCTTCACGGATTTGCTGTTCCGTGATGCCGTTCGGATGCTTGTTCACGAGGTCAATCGCGCTCATGACCATGCCTGGCGTGCAGAAGCCGCATTGCAGGGCATGGTATTCGCGGAAGGCTTCCTGCATCACATGCAGCGTGCCATCACTGGCAGCTAGGCCTTCAATGGTGGTCACATTCGCGCCATTGCACATCACGGCGAGCGTCGTGCAAGACTTCACGCTTTCGCCATTCACATGCACCACGCAAGCGCCGCATTGGCTGGTATCGCAGCCAACATGCGTGCCCGTCATGCGGAGCTTTTCGCGCAGCAATTCCACCAGAAGTGTGCGGCCTTCAACTTCAGCGGTATGGGTTTGACCATTCACGGTCAGTGTCACCTGCGGCATAGCGCGTCTCCCAATCAGTGTTTCTACCCAGGCTTGTTCGCCTGGGGGTTTCAACCCGAAGCCTCACCCTTAAGATGGGGCTTCGTCAAGCTTTTCAATGTAAAATCTTGCCCGGAGAAGCACCCTCCGGGCAAGGGGCTTAATGCTTGGCGATCAGCGCGGCACCTTTGGCCCCGGCAAGCGGGTTTTCCGCCGCCGGACGGTCATGCAAATGGCAGGCGGACCAATG
>Ga0315907_10003196_pt1 | contig 19620 bp, 14 predicted proteins | sample LakEriMetagenome_3_FD_203525 | JGI IMG/M metagenome (GOLD analysis project Ga0315907, IMG submission 203525) | Freshwater fungal communities from buoy surface, Lake Erie, Ohio, United States - Buoy 12 MA123 | ecosystem: Environmental > Aquatic > Freshwater > Lake > Lake biofilm | place: USA... | reverse complement strand
CTAAAACCATTAATATTGCCAGTTACAAGAGCGGTAAAATCGGTTTTATTTGCACCACGCAAACTTGGCGGCATACCATCCAATTCTTTTTTGACAGCACCAGAAGATACATGAGCACCAAATGATTGCTTACCGGATGAGGCACCTTCTTTTGGCGGCAAATCAGCATCAAAAAACTTCTGCAGTGAAAGATTCAAACCGATATTAAACTGTGAAAGCTCGCCGATTGGGCGATAGCGATTTTTCAAAACAGTAATACTCATCTGCTTAAGAGCATCTAATTCTGGAGTACGAATTAATGCCAGTGCCAAGTCGGCTGTAAAGGCAATGGCCACAGAGTCTGAAATCTGACTTAGGCTTGCTCCGGTATTATCCATACCAGTACGATTGAACTGCGATGCAGAGAAAGCAATGAGATTGTGTTGAATGGCCAGACCGCGAACACCTTCAGCGACGGCTTTACCCATGGAATAAAGATTGGATCTATCTTTGACGTGTTTGCTACTCATAATGCCCAGATAGTCAACCATCAAAACTTTTGGCGTAAATCCTTCTTCATTTTTAAGCTGTACAATTAAACGATCAATATCTTCAACTGTACATTGGCCAGTTGGAAATTCTTTGATGATGAGACGGCCTTTGCCAATTTTATTTTGAGCACGCTCAACCAATGAAAGATATGGCATTTTATCCATTTTTTCAATTTCATAGGTTGGCACTTCAAGTACATTAGCTTCCAAACGAGCTGCAATATCTTCTTCGGACATTTCGGCGGTTACATATAGAACATCTTCACCCTGTCGTAAAAACTGACCGGTAAAATCAATCAAACCCAGGGTCTTGCCTACATTGGTGCCACCAATTAAAATATTCAAAGTTTTCTGCTTGAAACCACCTTTTGTTACATAGTTTAAACAGGACAGCTCGCTTTTGGTGCGAAAAGTTAAATCATGCATTTTTTCCCAACGCTTGCTGGCGTCACGGAAAAAGTCATGACCAACTTCTTTTTTGAAAGAAATTGAAACAGCATCAGTCAATAGAGCTGGAATCTCAGAGATTCTATGTGCTTCAGCGGGATCGCCAGACCATTCAATAGCCTTGGCAAGAACATTATAGGTTGAACGTTCACGAATCCACTGCTCTGATGAATCAACTAAAAACTGCAGTGATGTAGACAGAGAATTTTTGCGCCTAGAAACAATTCGCTCAAGCAGCTCGGTTGCCGAATCAATTGTGCGTTGAGATGCCTTATTAGTTTCGAGGCCAAGTAGAATAGCCTCTGGCGTTGGGGTAGCATTGTATTTTTTAACAAATTCAGAAACTATTTGAAAAATAATTTTTTGACTGTCATCTTTGAACAGGCTACGAGAAACATAAGGCATAACCTTTGATTGATATTCTGGGCGGAATACCAGATTGGTCAAAACCATCTCTTCAAAGTCTGGTGGAATTTTAGCAACATCAATCTCTTCAAGAGTTTCTTGAACATGACTAATGCTATCCGAATCTGCGTTTTGTGTTTTTGACATAAATTTTAATATGGATTGGGCAGTATTTATTATAAAGCCCGACTAAAGTAGAAAGCAATCACCATTTTTATAACGACCGAATGCCTGCATTTGTTTTGATATGCACTAATCATCTGAGCAAAGCGAAAGATCGTGTCGGAGACACGAGAATTTATTACATCGCTTCGCGATGATGAGCCTGTGGCTCATCTGATATATTCTTTTGATTCATGATTAAATCACAAGAGTGTTGTCAACGGAAGGAGCGGATTCTCAACTGGCAAAATAGCCAGTATTGAATTATGTCACTCGGCGAGCCGGACACTTGGAAATTGATTTTGATTGGTTATTTCCTTCACTGCACCACACCTTGCATGCTTTTATCAGCATACTATTCCATGCCAGTTGTCAACATGGTTCGGGCTTGTCTGGGATAAACCCAGGGCCTAGGCTAACTCAAAATAATAAAATACTATTATTTGTGTCTGGATACAATGCCGCCCAGACAAACGCTCTCGGGAATTGTGGCCTGGGTAGGCATGAGGTTCCTTCGACACCCCCATCTCTGATAAATCAGAGGAAAATGCACAAATTTTTCCGCAGTTGGAAAATGATTGGAAAAATATTGGAAATTCAATGGAAGAATCGACATCATAACGCTATTTTAAAAACCTGTGCAGATTTTTACAATAAATACAAATTATGACGAACATACCAGAGGATTTAGAGAATCAAAATACAGCCCTACCGTCTAATTTCAAGCTCATTCTTGGGTGTGCTCCTGGTATTCGCTGTTGGGTGAAAAGTACTACCCTGCCTGGACTTAAGACAACAACAATTGTCAAAAAAACGCAAAACTCGCCAATAAAATATCCCGGACATGGCGTTAACAGGGATGCTTTTGTCGTTGAAATGTATATTGACGAGGAATTCAAATATTGGAGATTTTTTTATGCCTGGATTATGCGTTCAACCCTGGGTGATTCGCATTCAGACTTACGAATGTTTTTAAAAGAAGATATTCAAAAATTATATAATCCGGCCAATGATATTGGTGGTTCGACAACTGCAACATTTTTGGTTTTAAACAATAAGAAAAAACCAGCATTTAAGGTAACATTTGACAGATTGTTTCCTACAGAACTAACAGGAATACAGATGTCCAGTGCGCCTGACGGAGTAAATCCGTTGACAGCGACTATCACATTTGAGTATAATAATATATCATTTTTTCCTATAGATGAACAAAATGATCCTATCTTTAAAGATCCAGGAGTTATTGAATGGCTAGATGCTCAACGAAGAATTCAAACAGGGCTGGAAGTAAACAAATAATGCGGACCAGTACCTTTACAAAAAAGGATACAATAAAAAAAGCCGCAGTTAATTGTAATATCGCAAAGGTACATGCCGGCGATCGTGGATTTATGCAAATGTTGTTTAAAGATATTGCCGATGGCAGTGATGTCTGTAAGGCGATATCAATAGTTAAAACCCCAGATGGAACAATAGCTGGGTCAGCTGTTCTTGTAGTTGGTGGCACCTGGGATTTTTACAATCAAAAACATCCGGATTCTTACAAGCGCATTAGATATAATATGGCAGCTGATTTTACACCAGAAAAATCATTTGAAGTTGGTGTTTATGTTCTTAGAAAGTATCGCCGTATGGGTATTGGCACCAAATTAATCAAGGCCATTCTTAAAACAAAAGTTGATACAGAAGATGTATATTACTGCTCGGCAGGAACATGTGGATATGCAGATGCTTTTTATTCAAACTATCTCCCATCTGAAGAAGCATAAATAGTTGCATGTCTAACCATGCATATGTTTTTTTCGGCCGATTAAACCCTCCGCAAATAGGCCATGGCAAACTATTAGAGCAACTTAATGTTGTTCCAGAAAATAATAGATTTATTTTTCTTAGCCAGACACAAGATAATATAAAAAATCCACTATCTTGGGCTGAAAAAGTAAAAGCCGTTGAGCGTGGTTTTGGCATTAAGGTTAATCGTGATTTAAGTGTTAAAAATCCGTTTCAAGCTCTTGAAGCCGCTCAAAAGGCAGGATTCAAAGAAATTACTCTGCTGATTGGCGCCGATAGAGTAGAGACATTTACAAAAATGTTACAGTCATTTTCACGTCAATATCCAGATGTGATTGTGCATATCAAACCAAATGGCGAAGAGCGTTTTACTGATGAAAGTGGGCGAGAATATTCTGCTACACGTATGCGTAAAGATGTTGAAACAAATAACGTTGAAGACTTTATAAAGATTGCTCCGCCCGGGCTTTCGCTTAAAGAAAAATTAGAACTTATGAAAAAGGTTAAGTCCGGATTAGGTGAACAAAACAATATGATAGGTTCAATTATTTCTGAGGGTGGTAATATGTTTCCTGGTGTTACTTCACGTATTCGTCAGGAAGACGTTGAAGCTACCATTGATGATTTGGATAGTAGATTGTTCCGCCCTCTTGGATTAAAGCGCGGAGTAGATTGGAAGCCAGTGGGATCTACTGGTAAAAAGGCCGCAGGTGAAACCTCGGGCGATCTTGATATTGCCATTAGCTCAGAAAAAGCCTTTGAAGTATTGAAGGCCAAAGACATCAACGATGCTTTGAAAAAAATGGAACAGTTGGTTTCAAAAACAATTACTTCTAATGTCAAAAGCTCTGCTGGCTTTAAGGAAGTAAGCTTTGCTTTTCCGGTGACATCTGATATTGATGGAGATAAAAAGGTTCAGGTTGATATCATGTGGGGCAATCTTGATTGGGCAGAGTTTGCCTATCATTCCCCATCATCAGAAATGAAATCAAAATACAAGGGTGAAGTTTTTGCTTTGCTCCGCGCTACTATTATTAGTTATTTGAATCCGCCAACTATTATTGAAGGCACTGCGGAAAATCCAATTACCTATAAAAAGATTGTATTTACACAGGCATCAGGACTTGATGAAGTTACATATACATTCAGATCACAAACTGATGAGAGTAAAATTCTCAAAACAAAACGCATTGTCAGCCGTAAACAAATTTCTAATGATCCAGCATATGTAAAGAGCATGATACTGCGCCGTGGATATACCCAGGCCGATGCTCCAATCTTTAATAGCTTTGAAACACTGTGGAATTATGTTAAAACAAATTATCCAGCAGGAGACGTTTCAAAATTACAGGATACGCTTAAAAAGGCCTATGCTGAAACTGGCACAATGAGTACGCCATCCGAATTAAATGAGGCTTATAAATCTGGAAATATTTTAACAGAACAGTATCTAAAATTTAATAAAAAGCTAATATTAGAAGCCATTGTAAATGGCAAAAAATTTGGCATTAGCCATATTGAAGACCTGGCCTTGGTTGGCGAATCCGAAGCGGCCATCGATGCGCTTGTTAGCCTATCTGATATTGGTCAAGAAACAGTTACAACAAAATATGATGGTTCAGTGGCATTGCATTTTGGTTATGATCCGGCAAATCCTAAAAAGTTTTTTGTTGGGACAAAGGCAATTTATTCCAAAGGCGAACCAAAAATCATTTACAAACCATCAGATGCGGACAAATGGTATGGCGATAAACCAGGTTTGGTCAATGTGTTAAAAACTGCACTGATCATACTGCCGCAAATTACACCAGCCGGTAGAGCATTTGTTGGTGATTTAATGTATCTCAAGGGCAATGGTTCATTAACTGAAAAAGATGGCTCATGGTATTTCAAACCAAATATTATTGAGTATAAGGTTCCTATTGATTCTGAAGAGGGCCGTAAAATTGCCGAAAGTGAAATGGGCATTGCCATTCATACAGAGCTGCGCGGCGAAACCATTGGATCAACTACAGGTACACCTATTTCCGCCAATGTATTAAAGTCAACGGCAGATGTCTGGATTGCTCCATTAAAAATATCCAAACAAAAAATACCAGATACACTAAAAACAGCAATAGCCTCAGCCAAAAGCTATTATGAATCAAACAAGCAAGTCATTGATAGCTTTCCAATTGAGTATCCCGCATTGGCCAGGTCTGTTGCAACCTGGGTCGCCGGTTTGCCAAAAACAGGAAATATGAATCTAACCGCTGAAAGATTCAAAGCTGATAAACCAAAAACATTGGTAGAAAATCCAAAAGCTTTAGATACCGTTTTTAGTTTGATGAATAAAATTGCATTGACTAAAAAAGAAATGATTGCAGCTCTGTCTGCCGGTGTTCCTATTGGCGCTGGTGCTTTGGGTCATGAAGGCTTTGTTATTCCAAGTGGCGAATCAAATCTTATAAAAATTGTTGATCGAATGGCATTTACCCTGGCAAATCAAACAAAGTAAATAGCTATATGCCGATACCTACAAATCGAAATGAATTTACAGCTTGGGCTATCCGTAGAGTTACAGGTGGCGCCAATAAAATAAACATTTCGCCAGAAGCTGTGGATGATTGTATTTCAAATGCGATTTACATGGTGCAAAGATATGCTAATACTGGCCATCATCTGGCATTTATGGCATTAAAATTGTCAGAAATGGACATTAACAATGGATTTGTTGAAATGCCAGAGCTTTGTGTTGGTGTAACAAAAATGTTTGCCATTAATGGTGACTCTACAGTTGGTGGTATTGGATCATCTGGAGCATCAGTGGCAGTTGACGGCGTAAGTCTTCCAGGCCTTGGCTGGATTGGCTCCGCTACTACATCTGGCTGGGGTAGAATTTGGCCAGGTTTACCCAGCGGCTCTCAAAATCCACAAACGGGTCCATCGGCTATTCTTCAGATGCAACAGAATCTTGCAAATATGCAAGCTATTAATCCGAATAGATCTAGACCAATTATTTGGAGTATTTCTGAAAATAAAATCTATTTGCAGGTACATCAGCAAAAGTTAATGATCGGACAGTATATTCTTATTGAAGGATATCTGGCAGTTGATCCATATACTCATCAACGTTTTTGGGATTCTGATATTTTAAAAAAATTGGCTGTTGCCTACCTCAAACGTGATATGGGTAATGTTCTTAGCAAATTTGAAGGCGTCAAACTTTCCGGTGATGTTGTTGTTGGTGGCAAAGCAATGCTGGATGCCGCAGAGGCTGAAATAAAAGAACTTGAAATGGGCTTAACAATTACTGGTCGCTACGGTGGGCTTCCGTGTTTACGTATTGGCTAAAATATGGCTTTTATAAATTTATCAAAACCTCCGGAATTTAAAATGCTCACACCACAAAGTGTGACAGAGTATTTTGTACAAAATGGAGTATATAAACTTTTTGAATACCGGGCAGATATTTCCGAAGCCGATTCTCAAAAACTTATACAAATTATTAAAAACGCCAATGCTGAATCAGCTACAATAAGTGGTTTTGCAAGTCCAGGATATGTTGAATTTAATGTTGCAAAATTAAAAAATATTTTAACCTATCAAATTAGCGAAGTTAATGTTCCCGCATCAGCTCTTTCTAAGCTTGATATTTCTAAAGCAAATGAATCACCATGGCCAGTTGCAGTACAAACTGCAACACCTGAGTCATTTACTATAAAGTTTAAATGCGATCAGTTCTTAACGGAATGGGCAATGATGCATCGCTGGAAAAACTATACGGCAAATCGATATGGTCCAAGGTTTTTAGAAGAATACGCTTTAACACTTTCAATATATGCCCTAAAACCGCCTGGTAAACCTGAAAGCGGCGCAGATATTCCTCAGGCTATATCGGTTTCTAGAATTGATGTTTTTGATGCATTTCCACTTTCAATAGATAATCCAACATTTAATCAAAATGCAGAAGATGGTGAAGACGGTTGGTTTGAAACAACGGTAGAATTTGGCTGTTCACATATAAGAATCAACGGACTTACATAAAATTATTCAATAATTTACCAAATGGAACAATAATGGGGAGAATGATAATTTCATTCTCTTTTTCTTTTAGTTGTAATGGCCACACCGGTGTATACATTCCTGAAGGTAAAGCTTCATCTTTTTTCCAAAATGGACTACTACTCATAATTTCATAGGTACCATTTGTATTAATTTTCTGTAAATCGCAGGCACCGGTGGCAACAATATCAAAATTATTTACCGATGGAGTGCTAGACTGGTGATTCATACCAAAAATAGCTTGTCTTGCAATTTCAGGTAAAACCTCAATTGATCTTATTTTTCTGCCAAGTAAAGTTTTTATTGTATATTTTTCTGCCAAATCTTTAGCAGTTTCACCTGCAGTATTCAAACAGATTTGTCGAATTGGCATTTTTCCAACTTGTGACCATACACCATCCATTAAAAAGCTAGCAGAAAGTGTTCTAATAGCTCCTATTAATGCTCGATTGGCATCTACTAGCCCAAGCACATCTGGTGTAATTCTAGATACGCCATAAGCCGTTTTAACACTACCAGAAATTTTTATGAATACACCATCAGATTTTTCAGCTTTTTTTGCATTTTCAATTGCTGACCAAAGTGAATACCCAATTATATCGCCTGCTGAAACTGGTGATGCTGTTGGTTTATAAACCCAGTCTTGTTCTTTATTAACAAGCTCAAATTCTGGTATTTTATCATAACCAGTTTTTATTAATTGGGCACCAGATCTTTTAACAGATATAGCATCAAGATTATTCCAGCTATTAATCACAGCAATAGTTTTATTGCCTTTGATTATTTCTATAACTTCATTTTTTAAAAATAATCTATCAAATACAAAAGAACCACCAGCTTTTAGTGGTAGTTTCTTTTTTGATGAAAATAAATTAATTATTTCTTGTGCTTGCATTATTCTTCGTCAGCATCTTCTTCTTCAAAAATATTGTCAAAGTCATCTTGATTGCCATAGGCGTCACCGCATGAAGGACAGAATTCTACCTCAAGCGTATCATCTTTGATAATGATTTTTGCGCAGGCTCCACATGAATCACAAGTAAAATTATTTGGTGTTGGCATTTTTTAGTAGTATTTAAAGTTAGAATACGTGAGTAGATTCTGATATAATTGGCGAACCATTAAGTGTGCCGACCTGAGTAATTTCAGTATTTCCAATTAGAGTATTTGTGCCCGTAAAATTAGAAATACCCTTCATTGAAATTACACCAGAATTTATTGTAATATTGGCAGCTGCAATAGTTTGATTATTTGCGGCCAAAAATGTTGTATTAACATCTTGCGTATATGTAGTAGTAATAGCAGAATTTACTGTACATGAAACTGGAATATTAACACCCGGCGGAGTACTGATACTTATTCCACCAATAGATAGCGCTAATAATGGTGTACTTACTGCTACAGTTTGTGGACTAGTTAGGTTAATACCTGTTGCGCCATACAATTCAATGGTTTTTGTGCTTTCTACCCTAATTGAATCTTCTGCAAAAATATCAACGTTGCTAGATCCAGAAATGGTAAGTTTTCCAGTTGCATCAATGGTCAACACTGTATTTGAACCTTGAATACGATAACTACCAGCAGATAGACTGTATTCACCACCAATAATACGAGTTACATCTTTTTTAACTTCGGCCGATTCATGTGCTTGAACAAGTCTATGAGTTGAGCCATCTGGTAAAATTTCATTAAATGTACCTGTACGATGAAACTGTGCAATATATTCATGCCCAGGTGTATCATTTTTTATAGACGTATGGCCAGATTCAGTTTCTGAAACTTTTACCCATGGATAAAAAAAGTTTGTTACCTGAAATGTTTCTATCAATTCTTTTTTTACAATAGCTATCTTAAAAAATGGAGACGCCTTACGTTCGGCAAAAGACGCAATGAATTTTAGCGCCGATCGCCAGCCAAGAATCGTGCCGGTAAGTTTACCACGCGCAATTTTATGGATATCTGTTTCACCTATTTGGCTTCCATTTCTTGCCTGAAACAGCGCAGTTTTATCATGTGGATAATGCACCGCAGATGCCGCTTCTTTTTTTCCTTCTATTTCCAGCAGTGGTCTTGGCGAAGTTTTTAAACTATCAGTTCGTTGATCGCAAAACCCTTCGGTGAGTAAACGTGTTGGCTCTTGAGTATTATAAGATGGTTCAGCAATTTCGCTTGATAATACTGATTCTATTTTTCCGGGAATTACACCAAGTACAATTGGAGAAGATTTATCTTTATTATCACGGAAAAAACCAAATACATAAGAACCTTCTACAAGACCATGCATTGATTCGCCAATACCATGCATGCCACTTGATGTAGTTGGAAGAGGAACAATTGCCCAAGGCAAATCTTCTGAACGAATAAAATCACCACTGTTTTGCAAAGCTTTTGTTCGGTGAGTATGCCAACCGGCAATACGTACGCGTACACGGCCAAGCATCATTGGGTCATTACGATCTTCTACAATACCCTCCCAATATGTATTTCCTAAAGTACCCAAACCGTGTATTGTATTTTGCATATGATTAGTTAGTGAATCCACTATTAGTAAGACTGTATCTGCCAGTAATACGCATTTCAATCCAATTAATAGATTCTAAAAGTTGCAGCATTATTGTTACATTTAAAATACGTTGGCTTTTATCTTGATCAGTGGCTGCAACACTTACTTGAAATTTCGGAGTGGCGCCAGTTGATACAAACCAATTCATAATATCAGTAATTTCGCGATTAATATCATTATATCCAGTTTCATCACCAAAAGTAAATAGCATTTCATTAACACGATGTTGTACAACCATTTCAATCATTGATAATGCCCGCCGTGCATCAATTCTTGAAAGTAATGTATTTTTTTCAGTAGCTAATTTATTGCCATTTAATATAATACCATTACCATTGGAAAAAACTGGATTAATTTTATTATTGTATAAAATACCACGCGCTATTTCATTTTGCGGATCAAAAACTAAGCTTGAAATATTAGGATATATACCATTTATATTTCCAGCAAAGGAGCTCCATGGAAACAATTTATTATTTGCCATACCAGCCGTAATACCACAAAGCGGAATTAGCAGCTGATTACCAGTAATTTCATCAAAACCACTATACCATCCGCTATCCATGAAAAGATGCTGACTGTTTATATCTTTAAAAGCCGTAGCAATAGTTTCTGCAATTTTAACATCATTAAAACCAATAGTTAAATTATTTGGTACAGATGCGAAAAGAATAGCAGTGCTACCTTCAATTACGGAAGAAAGTGCTTTAATATCATCAATAGTTTGGTTACCGCCAATGATTATTTCTTTAGGCAGGGCCATATTTGAAATAAGCTGATTTGCACGTACAGACATTTGCGCATGATTGGCATAGCCGTTAATGCCAGAACCTAGCATTTCATTTTGTAAATTAGCACGATGGCTAAAAAGTTTAGGATTGTCGCATGCAAAACCGGATACACCAAAAAATGCATAGGGATTTGTATTTTCAATACCTAGCTGCTGATCCTCTTTAATCCAGGAGGTCGTCATAACAGTTTTGCCATCGGGAAAATCACGTAGTAAATCAAGTCCATTCCAAATATGCGCAGGCTTAACTGTTATTTTTGAATTATCAGAAATACCATCATTAAGCTCTTGAATATTACATGGAAAATTAATACCAATTCGCCCATTAATATTTTGATTAATAAAAGATGGACCAATAATATCATGAGTAGTAGTTAGTATAAGTGATTTTTTTGTTGACAAACTCCAGGTTTCAGCGGTTAGCTCACCGGTTTTTTCTTCAACATTTATATCAAATTTATTAACAATTGGTTGTTCAAAAATTACTGCTGAAAAAATACCAATGCTGTCAGTATCTGTGGCATTTACAAATCGAAGTAATGGCGGCTGTGAATAAACTGAATTAATAGCATTGGTAGAAGCCGCTATATTACCAGAAATAATATAATCACCATTTTCAATATTAAAGTTAACGGTTTCTGTAATATCTATTGTTACCGGTAAATTATTATTAGGCGGAAGTATTGAAAACTGAGTAGTAACTGGAAGTATTTGTTCAGCTACAGTATATGTCGAAGACAACCGCAATTTAGAATCGCAATCAAAACCTTCTTGTTTGTAAACTGTATCAATTGCATAAATCCAATTTGAAGTTCGATTGATTACATCAATAAAAAATCTATCAGCATTATTATTTTTAGCACCACGTAATACTGATAGCGAATTATAATTTTCTATGACGTAACCAGCCTGACCAGTAATAGCGCCATCGGTGTCATATACAATGACATGGACTTCATCTTTTAAATCTGTAAATCCAGTAGACAGTGCTGTTTGGCTTGTGCCAAGCTTTGGTAAAGATCTTAAAATTTTACCAATACTTCCTGGCGCAAACTGTGAAGTTAATTCAAAGCCAGGTTGAACCACTAATACACCAAGAGAATTTCCTAATTCACCAGGATATCTTGCAATAAATTTGATTGGATCATTTATCAATGGTGCCGCATTTACTGAAATTGATAAATTATCAAAATTTTCAGGGCTATTAATACAAACATGATTTGACAAAATACCGGCAGCTGTTGCTCGCGCTCCCCCAGTTTTGGGTGTGAATTTTATAACGGCATCATCAATATCCGCAAAATTAATGGGGCCGCTAATATTTGCTGCAACCAGCTCAACATCAACTGTATTAATACTGAATCTGTTTACATTATTTGCTTCTAGCATATTACTAGATGCGATTAGTGGTACAATAATATCATGTGAACCATTTGAAACAGCAGCAGAAACATTGTCTCCAGCCAATAATAATGAATGCTTGTTAATGGTATTACTTAAAATTTCTGAAACAATTTGACATGGAATGGCGGCGGTACCATTGAATTTATATTCAGCGGCAAAATCAAGCTGACCTGTATCGCTATCATAATTCACAACTACAAGACGGCTTCTTGCCCGGTCGGATGTATAGGTATTACTGCCAACATCAATGCACGGATAAAATTCCGGCATTCTAGCGTCATCACGGCTATTGTCTTGAATTGTAATATAATCACCAGGTTGAAATTCGCCAACTACATTGGATACCATCATGGAAAATAAACGGTATTTTGATAGCACGGCATTTCTTGCGCCCGGCTTAGCAATGCGAATAATACGTATTTGCCCAGCAGTACGGATATAATCGCGAATGACCATCCAATTAATACGATTGGAATCCGTTGGCGCACCAAAAGTGGTAGTCAAATCATCAACTGAAGTAATGGTAATAGGTGTCTCAACTGGACCCCAGGCGAAATCACCAACAAATAAAGCTGGCAAGTGTAAATCCTGCCGCTGAATTGGCGCAGGTTCTGTTATTGATGTTATGCTAATACCGGGAGCTTTAAAGATTGGCATACCTCTATTTACCTGCAAGCTAAATAAGCTTGTTATTTGAAATTTTCACAGGTTTTACACATATAAATTGTAAGTCTTTAATTTTTGTTTTTATAAAATAAGACCGAACAAAGGAAGATTCTTTGCTGTATAATTCACCGGTCAAATGAATCACCAAAACCTGGAAGCTTCAAATGACACTGGTTCTTTTACAATCTGGGCCCGACTGGAATCGATCGGTAAGATTAACGCCTAGTTGCAAGCCGTGGCTGACAGAGCCCACGTTAAAACTCGAGTCAAACCAAAAATGCTAACTCTAATGTTGCAGGTTCGATTGGTCGTCAGGTCAGCGCCAAGCGTTCGTTCGCTCTCGCTGCCTAATCGGTAGTCAAATGTCTGGATACTATGCCAACGATAGTATTGCTTGATAGACAACAGTTGGAAAAGACACAGGAGCGTGCTAGAACGTCTCAGGTGTTATCCAAAATCTAGCTATGCTTGTACACGACGAAGCCATAGATTTTACGCGAGACATGGGTTCAAATCCCATCGGGTCCATAATTTTGAGTTTGTTGCATCTCTTCCTAACCTAAAATGCAACTGGTGGAGGTACAGACCTTCTTGTCTGGCCCCAAAACCGAGGGACTGAAATATCGTCGGCGAGCAATGCTCGGGTCGGTAGTGTAGGTTGTCCTTGTTGAGTCTCCAAACGGATCACCGGTTTGGATGACAATATAGACAGGTGCTAGGTCGTGTTCGTTGCGACCTCCGGCTATTGGGTAAAACCTTGGCTATCTGATGATGAATCGGAACAACGTCTTTTACGGACTTGTAGCTCAGCGGTCCAGAGCGCTCGATTGATAATCGAGATGTCGGAAGTTCGATTCTTCCCTTGTCCATTTATATGTCCGGTCATTCTTCCCTTCATCGGTGTTGAACCGCTTGAATAAGACCCAATCCCGAGCCCGGGCAAGCACCGGGAAACACGAGATGAATGCAAAGATGATTCCAACTGCCTGCAGGGTACTGGTGGAATCAGCGTCCAAACAAAGGACGTCTGCACGGACCTTTTGAACCCAGTGTGATGCGGAAAGGTTTGGTGGATAAATGTCCACTAATTAAATGGAAGACCGCTTCCAGCCTTATAGAAACATGTCTGCCACGTGTAGACCGTATTACGGATGTTGCGTTGGCGATGTCGGCAAAATGGCTAACGGAACCAATTGCATAGCGATTGGGAAACGAGCAACAGTCCAAGAAGGAATCACATTCCCAAGCCTTGGTCGGGCTAAATGACAAGCCACATATGCAGAATGTCTAGGTCAATGGAGGAAAATGAAAACTCCTGAAGACTGAACGGGAATCCGGTCCCGCGGGTAGCCGGTCTGAATACATTGACAAGCGGGGAGAGCCCTGCACCTTATGGTCGCCTAGCTCAGTTGGTAGAGCAGCTGCTTTACACGCAGCGGGTCACAGGTTCGAGCCCTGTGGTGACCATTAGTCAGAACAACGAAGTATCAGGACTTGAGTTGCGAATAGCAGCTTGATCAAAGCCAAATCTAAACCGGAACTCTTGGGCTAAGCCCAGAGCTGATGAAAAATGTATCATACTTTTTACACTTCTTCAAAATTTGTAAAAAGTATGAAATCGCAAGACTGAACAATCTTGTGGTAAAATTTAAAAACATCCATAGCCCATCAACCATCTGTGTGTCTGCTAATGCAACTATCAGAAAAAAGAGGCGCGCAGACAATGCAGTCCAGATCGGTCCTGGTAGAACCGATGGATGTTAATTTTGGAGTTGTCGTCTAGCCAGGTCCAGGACCCCACCCCGAGTAACCACAGTGAAACAGGGAGGGAACCCCAGTTCAAATCTGGGCAGCTCCACTTAGTCTTCTAAATAATCGTATGCAATTGACCGTAACATATCCACAACCACGATTAACACCAGCTACAACCTGGACAGGATATGTTATGGTGAGTTTTTGAACGGACAGGGTATGTTTACCAAGTCTACTCAAAGCTCACCGGAAACGATGAGCTTTTTCTTTTGATAAAACAGGTGAGTCCCTTCACCCCAATCGCTTGATTAACGATTGATTCTGAAAACCGATGTGATCTACTAGGTTACATTCAGAACTGTTCTGGCCCGCTCAATGGTGGTTAGACTGTTCAAGTAGGAAAGGGAAAAATTCCGAGACGTAGCCTAGAGGCCAGGCGCTGCATTTGGGGTGCAGATCACGTGTGTTCGATCCACATCGTCTCGATCGGATAGAAAAAATTGGAATTTTTAGTCCAAAAATAGTTGGTTCGACTAAATAGATGTATGAACATCCTGCCAGACACTCTCGATAGTATCAGGAAATGTACCTCTAAGAGCCAGGTCGCAAAGCTTTTGGGATTACCTGTAAATGGAACTGGGTTTAGGACAATCAATGGTTTAATGAAAAAGTATTCCTTGGTTTTAGCCAAACGTGTGGTAAAACCAAAATATGAAACAATCGAAAAACTTTGTCCTGGTTGTGGCAAAACTTTCAAGGCGCTCAAAGGCCATCCAAAAGAAAAACAGACATGTGGATATGGTTGCTCAAACACTGTTTTTAGGTCAGGTCCCAACAATGGGAATTGGTCAGAAGCCGCATATGCTTCAACCTGTTTTCATGCTTGGGGTAAGAAGTGTTGTGTTTGTGACGAACACTTAATTGTTGAAGCTCATCACTTTGACGGCAATCATTCGAACAATGCAGTTGAAAATTTGGTGCCACTTTGTTCGACACATCATCGATATCTGCATTCCTCTTTCGCACACCATATTCTTGATATAGTCAAAATGTATGTGAAAACCAGAAAAATGTCTCCAGGGACAGCTTGATGTGCATGTCAAGCAGATACTGGCATCTCAAACCGTCTATCCGTGGTGTTCGGGTGCGAGATGATGTAAACAACACGGAGAAACAAAATACCCAACCGTTTCTAGAACGGACCGTTTTGGGAGTGATGGCTACTCGGAGATGCCATCGATAGAGGAGTAGCTCAATTGGTAGAGCACCGCATTCCAAATGCGGTGGTTCCAGGTTCAAGTCCTGGCTCCCCTGCTTTTGCCGCGGTACCCTCAATTGGCAGAGGCCCTGTTTTGTAAACAGGATGTTGTGGGTTCGACTCCCATCCGTGGCTTTGTTTATTACCGTTGAAAATAAAATATCGGTCCGGTAGCCCAGAGGTAGAGGCAACAGACTTAAAATCTGTCCAGCGTGGGTTCGAGCCCCACCCGGACTACTCTTATTTCTTGTAAAATTTGGTTATGCCAACAATCTCCGACAAAATCAAAAAAGAAATTGATGCGTATGCGCTTGCATACGCTACCGAATTCCAAGATTCAATCCCAGGTGTCTGGGATAATATCGAAGGAAAACTTCGAATGGAATTTTTGATTGAAAAAATTCTGATGTTAACTGCAAGACATTTTGGTGCTGTTCGGGTTCCGACAATTGCATCAAAAACGGTTCAATCATGGATTGAAAAAGAAAATGAAAATATTGTGGCCGAGCTACATCGTGCCGGTGAAAAACTTGAACGTGAGCGTATTCGACATGATCGTCGCCCGTCTCATGATGAAATCGAAGCTGCCGACCGTGGTGGTCCCTAATTATATTTTATGATTAAGAAAACATCACAGGGCTATCAGGTAAAGTCAGAAAAGGGTAAAAATTTATCAAAACCAAATCTGACAAAGAAGCAAGCCGTTGAAAGATTGCGGCAGGTAGAATATTTCAAGCACAATCCTAAAAAATAATTTGCTTTGTCTGGATTATGGTGTAACTGGTAGCACCTCACACTTTGACTGTGATAGTGGAGGTTCAAATCCTCCTAATCCAATGTTAATAAATAACGTTTTACACTCCAACCCGTTTATAGGAACTTGTCAATGAAGAATTTGCTACTGATTACTGTACTGTCTGCTTTTTGTTTGAGCACTCTTACTGGCTGTCTGTTTATTGCCAAAAATGAATGCAAGTGCTGCCAGCATAAGGAAAGTCATGCTCAATTGGTAAAGCCTGATGGCAAGCACGAAGCTCGTCCAGAAGCTCGCCCGGAAACCCGCGAACATCGTCCCACCGCGGCCCCAAATGGCAAGCACCCGTAAAATATTTGCAAAATTGTTTTGGTATCCATCACCTGACAATGCAAATTAAAAAACGGTATAATACATAAGTTGAAACAATGAAAGAAAGCTTGAGATTGGCATGCCCAAAGGGACCCCAGCAAAGGGTGAGTACCTTGCCTCCAAATAAACCTCAAGACATGCAGTCATTGATTTCAACACTTACAAGAGGTAGCTCAACGGTAGAGCTTGCCGAGTGAAATATCGGCGTAATCAGCAGAACGGCCTGTAACCAGTCTTAGATTGGTGTTTGGGTTCAAGTCCCAATCTCTTGTTTAAAAAATTCGCAGTATTTCAACTGTGTAATGACAGACTCAAAACGCAATCCTTCCTGAGCGTTTAATAAAGACAGGGAAGGCGTTTTGATGGTGACTAGGAAACCATCAGGGTGTGGCAGAACATCATCAAACTCAGCTTCAGGTGGCCACCTGTTTGCAGAGACTCTGCTGACTGGCGTCAATATCGGCGCAACCATCAAAGCGACGTGGACCGAGAATCCCCGAGGTGAGACACGATGGATTGTCCCGAGAAAACCTAAGGACAAATGTACTGGTAACTCAATTGGTAGAGTATCTGGGTTCCATCCAGAATGCTGCGGGTTCGAGTCCCGCTCAGTGCTTTTCAGAATATATCAATTGCGGGTTGGGGGAGCCTGGTCGTCCCCGCGAGCCTCATAAGCTTGAGATCACAGGTTCGAATCCTGTACCCGCTATTTTTTAAATCAGCTTGACTAAATAAAGAAGTCTAATCAATAAATCACCAATGACAACCATTTTTTATACCGCACATAGTTATCAAGCCGACGCAGAAAGCGCCGCAGTGATGGCATGTGATTGCGAGTATACAACCTAAAACGAGATTAGACTTCTTTCATGTACAAACCCATGATCGTCATGGGTTTTTTATTGATAACTTTTGGTGGATTAGCTCAGTCTGGTAGAGCGCCTCACTGTCTATGAGGATGCCACGGGTTCAAATCCCGTATTCGCCGCCTGTTGGTAAATTAGCACGTATGACCAGAGATGGTATTGGGATGCGCTGTAAACGCATTGGCTTCGGCCATGGGAGGTTCGATCACTCCTGCGTGCACTCTTGATTCAATAGCTCAGCGGTAGAGCGCAACCTTGCCAAGGTTGATGTCGAGGGTTCAATCCCCTCTTGGATCTCTGTGGATATAGCTCAATTGGTTAGAGCTTCGCTTTGTGAAAGCGAGGGTACGAGTTCGATGCTCGTTCCACACCTTAGATCTTTGACAATTTGTAGGATAACATCAAGATACTTCTGGGAAGATTTTGGAGTTACGTATTTGTGTGACGATGTATCGATCACACATAGCGAAATCCCAGCTTCATGACAGGCTGCAAACTTTCGTTGGTCATTGTTTTTGATTTGGTCGAGTTTATCTTGACCGAAAATGGGTTCATAGTGGAATAACCCATTTAGCTCGAAAGCCAACTTCAATGATGGAATGTAAATGTCAAGCTCAGAACCAATTATTGATTTTGAATTATATTCGATGATTAGGTTTGGGAAGGCTATCTTGAGTTGGGCTTCAAGCCAAGTTTCAAGTTTTGATCGACGAGTACATTTTGTTTTGTGGGTATTTGTATATGTCGCCGAACAGCTACGTGAACAAAAAACATTTGGTGAAACTTTATTTGGTCTAGCCCATCTTGAAAGTGGTATTGGTTTTGTGCTTTGCCCACAATTGGCACATTTACATACTATTCGTTTGTCGCGTTCCTTATTAAAGCATAATTTGTTACAAAATAATTTAGTAGAACCCCTTCTACTTGCTTTGGATTGGACCTTACGCGTACAATGTTTTCCGCAATAGTTACAACAAAAATTGATGATTGGCATAAATATATTTAGCGAATTCACCAATTTCATAAACAGTCAGTCACTTTTGTCTGCGAGATAGCTCAGTCCGGTAGAGCCCGGTTTTCATAAGACCGTTGTCGTGGGATCGAAGCCCACTCTCGCAATTTCGCTCGTATGCCGGAGCCTGTTCTAACGGTGCGGATTGCAAATCCGTAATTCATTGGTTAAAATCCAATTGCGAGCTTTGTTGGTAAAATCTTGGGGTGGTAGCTCAGTCTGGTAGAGCGCCGCGTTTGCAACGCGGATGTCAGGGGATCGAAGCCCCTCCACTCCACTGTCACTGTCGGTAAAATCAAAAAGGTAAAGTGCGAATGACCTTGGAGTAATCCCTCATCGTAAAACACCTTTCTTCGGGCTATTAGACAAGAGGCCAAAGTCATCTCCCTTTCAAGGAGACAATCGCTGAGTTCGAATCTCGCATAGCTCATTTTGGATGGTACTTGGATGTTGGTTTTCCTTCCCTCTTTGCTAAAGAGGCGGGCTCACAAAAGTCCCGGGGGTTCAATTCCCTCACCATCCGTGTTTAATTGTATCTAAGTATTTTTGTTCTGAACTTTGCTTGGAGGAAATATGTCAAGTTTGTTGTCAACACTCAAATATGTTCATAATGATGAAACTGGTGCCGAAGGCGCTGAAAAGGTTCTTATCATTGCTGCATTGGTATTGCCATTGCTGGCCGTTCTTTTGTTTTTCAAAGAAAAAATCGGTGAATGGTTGAAGACCCAATGGGAAAGTATTTTGAATAATACTCAGGCCGATACAAATACCAATCCATTCTAATCATTTGACCTTACTAAAAAA
>Ga0315907_10003193_pt1 | contig 19632 bp, 17 predicted proteins | sample LakEriMetagenome_3_FD_203525 | JGI IMG/M metagenome (GOLD analysis project Ga0315907, IMG submission 203525) | Freshwater fungal communities from buoy surface, Lake Erie, Ohio, United States - Buoy 12 MA123 | ecosystem: Environmental > Aquatic > Freshwater > Lake > Lake biofilm | place: USA... | reverse complement strand
AAGATCGCATCGCACGCCGCCACAGGCCAGATGGCTTGTGTGGTGTCGAGATCAATGGGCGCCATGAGATTGGCGAGGCCGCTGTCTTCGCTATAGGCGGCGATCGAATCGCGGTTCGCCGCATCGGGATCGCTCGGCTGCCAGACGAGATGCGGCAGTTTTTGCGCCATGAAGACTGCATGCTCGCCGGTACCCGACGCGATCTCGAGCACGCGTCCGGATTTCTGCGGCAGATGCCGTTGCAGCGCCGCCAGGATGGGTTCGCGGTTGCGCAAGGCGGCGGGCGAGCTGCGGCGCGGATCGCGCAGCGTCATGGCGAAGCTTGGGCCGATATCTGGCGCACGCGCGCGAGCGTGCGGTTGGGCGGCAGATGCACGACGACGCTCGTGCCTTTGGCGATTTCGCTGGCAATGGTCAACGTCCCGCCGTGCAGCTCGACGAGCTTGCGCGACAAAGGCAGGCCGAGCCCGGTTCCCTCGAAGCGGCGCGACAGCGCGTTGTCGACCTGCGCGAACGGTTCGAGGGCGCGCGGAATATCCTTGGGGTCCATGCCGATGCCGGTGTCGTGCACGACGATCTGCACGCCCGCATCGTCCGCCACGCGCGCTTCGAGTTCCACATGGCCGCCGGGCGGGGTGAACTTGACGGCGTTCGACAAGAGATTGAGCAGCACTTGCTTGAGCCGCCGCGCATCGGCGCGGATGTCGGGCAGGTCGGGTGCGAGTTTCTTGATCACGCGCACTTTGCCCACTGTCGCGCGCGGCTCGACCAGCCGCAGGCTTGCGGCCGCAAGCTCGGCGACGTCGACTTTCTCTTCGTCGAGTTCCGCACTGCCCGATTCGGCCTTCGAGATGTCCAGAATGTCGCTGATCACGTTCAGCAGATGCGTGCCGCTCGCGTGGATGTCGCGCGCATAGTCGGCGTAGCGCCGCTCGCCGACCGTACCGAAGATTTCGCGGAAGATGATCTCCGAAAAACCGATCACGGCGTTGAGCGGCGTGCGCAACTCGTGGCTCATATGCGCGAGGAAATCGGACTTGGCGCGGTTGGCGGCTTCCGCGGCTTCCTTGGCGCGGCGCAGCGCTTCTTCGGTCTCGCGCCGCTCGGTGAGGTCGAGCAGCAGCATCACCCAGCCGCCGTCGGGCAAAGGCGAGCGGCGCGTCTGGATGTAGCGGCCGTTCTTGCGCCAGCCTTCCGAGATCGAGGTCACCGGCTCGCGGTTACGCGCTAGGCGTCGAGCAATGTCGGCCTCGATGTCGTCGATGGGCCCGAGATCGCCGCGCGCGAGCTGGAAGCGAATGTTGGTGGCGAAGTCGGATCCGGCGAGCGGAAACTCCGGCGGAATCTCGAGCATGCGCCGCGCGGTGTCGTTCCACACGACGAGTTTCGTCTCGCCGTTGTAGACGATGATGCCTTCGTCGATGTTTTCGATCGTGCTTTCGAGAATCTGGGTCTTTTCGGCGATTTCCTTGGCGCGCGCGCGGTCTTGCGTGACGTCGACCGCGATCACGGCGAAGCCGCCGTCGTCGAGCGGCTGCAGGCGGCGGTCGACGGCGCTGCCGTCGGCATAGAAGATCGTGCGCACGCTGGCCTCGCCCGCATCGATCTTTTCGAGTTCGAGGTCCCAACTGCCGCGCGGACCATCGCGCCAATCGAGGCGTTTGCGCGCGAACATCGCGTCGAGCAGTTCTTCGTAGGTCTTGCCGGGTTGCAGCACGTCGCCGAGCCCGAGCCGCTCGCAGTAGGCGCGGTTGAAGAAGACGAGCTGGTGCGAACGGTCGAAGATCGCGATCGCTGCATCGAGCGAGTCGAAGGCGCGCAGCAGGCGCTGCTCGGCGATCTGCGTGCGCTCGGCCTCGGCGAGTTCGACCGTGATGTCTTTGGACGTGCCGCGATAGCCCAGAAACGCGCCGTCTTCGCCGAAGATCGGCCGACCCGACACCGTCACGATGCGGTCCGCACCGTCGGGCAGCACGCGGCGCAGGCGGAAGTCGCGGAATTCGCGCCGGGCGGAAAGGTCGGCCTTGTGCGCGTCCATGTCGCCGTGAAGGGCTGTGTCGATGCCGCGCTCCCAGCGGCGCAGGCCGATGAAAGAATGTTCGATCGGCGTGAGCTTGTCGCGCGTCGGACGCTGAAGATAGACGAGGCGATGCTCGGAATCCTCCTCCCACAGCCAGTCGGCCGAAAGCGCCGTGAAATCGGCAAGCCGTTGTCGCAGCTGATCGAGCTCGGCAGATTTTTCGACGAGTTCGAATTCGAGGTCGGCCGCTTGCGTCGCGATGCGCGCCGTGCCGCGATAGCCCGAATGGCGGCCACCCGCAAAGATAGGCGTGCCCGCAAGGGCAAGCACGCAGCGCTGCCCGTCGGACCCGGGCCCGGCAAGCATCACGTCGCGAAACGGCGCCTGCCGGTCGAGCGCGTCGTCGAGCCTTGCGGCTGCCATCGGATCGAGGTTCGCGCGGATTTCGGCGAGCGTGCGGCAGCCCGCCAGCGACGGCGCAAGGTCGGGCGCGTGCGCGTGCAGTGCGCCGTCGCTTCCCGCCTCCCAGAACAAATCGGCGGCGGCTTGCGCCAATTGGCGCTGGCGCACGAGTTCGGCCTGCGCGTGCCTGGCACGCCAGACGAGCCAGCCGCACAAGGCCAACGCGGCGGCAGCGACGATCGCAGGGGCAATCGCGGCTGCCATGGCCGCGGGCTCAGTACTGGACGAGGCTGTCGAAGGCGACAGGCAGGCGTTTGCGACCCTCGAGGAATTTGAGTTCGATGAGGCATGCCGCCGCGCGCACGTCCGCACCCGATTTCTGCAGCAACGCGATCGCCGCATTCAGCGTGCCGCCGGTCGCCAGCACGTCGTCGAGCACGACCACGCGCGTGCCCGGCTTGACGGCGTTTTCCTGGATCTCGAGCGTGTCTTCGCCGTATTCGAGCGCATAGGTGTGCGGCACGGTTTTGCCGGGCAGCTTGCCGCGCTTGCGCACCATCATGAAGCCGCAGCCCATCGTGAGTGCGAGCGGGGCCGTCACCAGAAAGCCGCGGCTTTCGATGCCGGCGAGCAGATCGGGCTTGTAGGGGGCGATCGCCTCGGCGAGCCGGTCGACGGCCGCCTTCCACGCGACGGCCGAGGCCAGCAGCGGCGAGATGTCGCGGAACAGAATGCCGGGCTTGGGAAAGTCCGGCACATCGTGGATATAGGATTTGAGGTCCATAGGGGCTCCTGGCTCGGGCGGCAGGAGCGCAGGATTAGGCATCACTCCGCATTTCGTCCAGACGAATCTCGGCGCCGCACGATCCGCTCGACGGCAACCGCCTTGACCACCGCAAAAACCGGGCTGCCAAGCGCGAGATCGAGTGCATCGAGGGCCGCCCGCGTGATGCGCGCGACCAGGCGCTGGCCGCCAACGACGACGGCAAGTTCGGCGTAAGCCCCGGTTTCCGGGATCAAATCGACGATATGGCCGGCCAAAACGTTGCGCGCCGACAATCCCTCCGGGCGCTGTGTTGCCAGCAGCACGTCGCGCGCCCGGATGCGCACGCGCACGAAAGCGCCCGGTTCGGCGTCGATCTGCGGCACGGCCATTTCCGTGCCGCCGAACGCCAGATAGCTCAGCGCATAGGCGGCATCGTGCCGCAGCAAGGTCGTGTCGATCGCAGCCCCCGCCTCGAACCGCCCGACAAGCGGACGCAGATCGAGCCGCGACATCACGTCCGCCAAGCCCCCGCACGCCGCAATGCGCCCGCCATCGACGATCGCGAGCGTGTCGGCCAGGCGCACGACCTCGTCGAGCGCGTGGCTCACATAGACGATCGGCACGTTCGTGCGCGCATGCAGCGCCTCGAGATAGGGCAGCAATTCGGCCTTGCGGGGCGCATCGAGCGAGGCGAGCGGCTCGTCGAGCAGCAGAATGTCTGGCTGGGCCAGCAAGGCGCGGCCGATCGCAACGCGCTGGCGCTCGCCGCCCGACAGGCCGAACGGGTGGCGCGCCAAGAGATCGCGCAAACCCAGCAGATCGACGACGGCGTCGAATTCAATACCCTTGCTGCTGCCCGCGCGCGCCTGCCCGTAGCGCAGATTGGCGGCCACGCGCAGATGCGGAAACAGCCGCGCATCCTGGAACACGTAGCCGATGCGGCGCTGCGTCGTCGGCACGTCGATTCCGGCGGCGGCATCGAACAAAGTACGGCCTGCGATTTTGATCGTGCCGGCGGTGGGCCGCACGAGGCCCGCGATCGCGCGCACGATCGTGGTTTTGCCGGCCCCCGAACGCCCGAACAGCGCCAGCACGCCGCCGGTGGCCGCATCGAGCTTCACGTCGAGCGCAAACGTACCTTGCTTCAGACGGAAATCGAGTTGCGGCATCAGCGGCCGAAACGTTTGCGCATGTGCTTGGCGATCGCCTCGGCGAGCACGAGGCCGCCGATGGCAAGTATGAGCGACACGGCCGCGAGCTTGGCGGCCGTCGCGTCGCCGCCCGGGCTTTGCGTGGCGGTATAGATCGCGAGCGGCAAGGTCTGGGTTTCGCCGGGCACGTTCGAGGCGAAGGTGATGACAGCGCCGAACTCGCCCAAGCTTGCCGCAAACGCGATCACCGCACCGGCGAGAATGCCGGGGGCAATCAGCGGCAGCGAGATCGTAAAGAAGCGGTCGAGCGCGCTCGCGCCCAAAGTACGCGCCGCCTCGTCGAGGCCCGGATCGAGCGCTTCGACCGAAATGCGGATTGCGCGCACAAGCAGCGGGAACACCATCACGGCCGTCGCAAGCGTCGCCCCTGCGGCCGTGAACACAAGGCGGATGCCGAACTGTGCTTCTAGCCAGGCACCCAGGGGGCCGCGCACGCCGAGAAGCAGCAAGAGGGCGTAGCCAACCACGACCGGCGGCAGCACGAGCGGCAGATGCACGGCCGCATCGAGCAGCGCTTTGCCGGGAAAGTCGCGGCGCGCGAGCAGCCATGCCACGAGGATCGCGGGCGTCAAAGCGGCGGCCACCGCCGTCAGCGCAATGCGCAGGCTCAAGCCGATCGCGGCGAGTTCGGCTTGCGTGAAATCCGGCATGTCAGTCGACGGCAAAGCCGTGTTTGGCGAACACGGCCAAAGCCGTCGGCGATTGCAGGGCGTCGAGCAGGCGGCGATTGGCGCCCGTGTCGCGGCCGGCAACCAGTGCGAACGGATACGAGATACGCGCGTGGCTCGTCGCAGGGAAGGTGGCCACGCGCACGACGCGCGGGGCTGCCGCCGCATCGGTTGCGTAGACGATGCCGAGCGGTACCTCGCCGCGTTCCACGAGCGCCATGGCCGCACGCACCGATTCCGCGCGCGCGAGCCGCGGTTCGGCAAGCGTCCAAAGCCCGAGCGATGCGAGTGCTTGCTGCGCATAGCGCCCGACCGGCACGTGTGCTGGATCGCCGGTCGCAAGGCGGCCGTTGCCGAGGCGCGCCGCGAAGGCGCCGGGCGTTTCGAGCGCCAAGGGGCGCGGTTGGTCGGCAGGGGCCACGATCACAAGGCGGTTCGACAGAAAGCTGCGCCGCGTGTCGGCCACGAGCTTGCCGCGCTGCTGGAGATAGTCGGCCCATTCCTCGTCGGCCGACGCGAAAATGTCGGCGGGAGCACCGTTTTCGATCTGGCGCGCGAGCGTGGACGACGCCGCAAACGAAAAGCGCGCGGCGTTGCCGGTGGCCGTCACGGCTTCCTGCAGCGCTTCGGTGAGCGAGGCCGCCGCATAGATCAGCTGCGTTTGCGCGTGGGCAGGTGTGCCCAGCGCCAACAACGCAACAACGATCGCCAGAACGCGTTTCACCCCGCATCACCCCCGCTATATCCACTCGGATATAACGACACGCTGCGACGTTTTGTCAATCGCGCGGGGGCGGGCGCGCGGTGGCGGGCGGGGTCAGGCGCGCGGCTTCTCGCCGATGTCCCAATAGAGCCCGGCCATCAGCTGCACGCCCTGGCGCGCCACATGCGGCAGCATGTGTTCGTCGGGCGCGTGCTGGCGGCAGGCCGGATACGAATGCGGGATCCATACGGTCGGCAGGCCCAGCACTTCGCTGAAAATGTCGTTGGGCAGCGAACCGCCGAGATTGGGCAGGATCGCAGGCTTCGCGTTCGCGGTTTTTGCAAGACTGTCGCGCGCAAACTGAACCCACGGATGTTCGGGATCGAGGCGCGTCGCGCGGAAAATCTCTTCGCGCGCGGCGGCGATCTTGACCATCGCATAACCGTGCCGGTCGAGATGGCGGCGCAAGGCCGGCAGGATCGTCTCGGGCTCGGTGCCGACGACGAAGCGCAATTGGCAGCGCGCCCACGCCTTGGCCGGGATCGCGTTGACCGGGTTGTCGGGATTGCCGGTGCGAAACGCGAGCACTTCGAACGCATTCCAGCCGAACACGCGCTCGGCGGGCGTGAGGCCGGGCTCGCCCCACAGGGGCTCGACCTTGGGGCCGTCCGCACCGCCATCCACTTCGCAGTCGGCCAACGCATCGCGCACGGAAGCCGGAAATTCGCGCGGCACCCAATCGGCCACGCGGATCTGGCCCGTGGGCCCGGCGATGCAGGCGATCGCATGCGCCAATTGCAGGCCCGGATTGGAGATGAGCCCACCCCAATTGCCGGAATGGTGCGCACCGCCGCGCGCGTCGATCTCGAGATCGAAATTCATCGATCCGCGCGAACCCAAAAACAAAGTCGGCCGCTCGGCACTGAGGCGCGGTCCGTCGGATGCGATCAAAACGTCGGCGGCGAATTTTTCTTTGTGCGCGGCGCACAATTCGCGCAAACCCGGCGAGCCCACTTCCTCGCCCATCTCGATGAGATACTTCGCGTTGAAGCCGAGCTTGCCGCGCGCTTCGATGACGGCGGCGAGTGCCCCCAGATTGATCGTGTGCTGGCCTTTGTTGTCGGCCGTCCCGCGCCCGTACCAACGCTCGTCGGTTTCGACGAGCTGCCATGGCGACAGGCCGTCTTGCCATTGCGCATCCTGGCCGCGGATCACGTCGCCGTGCCCGTAGCCGAACACGGTGGGGGCCGCCGGATCCTCGAGGCGGGTGGCTAGCAAAAACGGCCCCTTGGCGCGCGGATGGGCGAGCAGTTCGACCTTAAAGCCGAGGGCTTCGAAGCTCGACCGCATCTCGGTTTCGAGATAGGCGGCAAGCTCGGCGCTGCGATCGGGGTTTTGGCTTTCGGTCTTGAACGCGATACGGCGCGCAAGATCGGTTTTGAGAGCACCGCTGTCGAAATAGCGGGCGGCGGCGGCAAGGGCTGTCTGGCGGGTCATACCGCCATTAAACAGCCGCCTTCGCCCAAGGTCGAGCGGTTTAGACCGCGACCGAATGCTTGGCGTCGTCGCGCGCCAGATATTGGTCGAACGCGGACGCGACGATGCGCGCGTAGTTGGCCATGCCGGGCGGTATTGTGACGCGCAGGCCGTTGCGGATGCACAGCCCGTCCGCCGCCAACCGGTCGATCTGGGCGAGCGACGTCGCGAAATAATCGAGCGGGTGGGCGGCGAGCCGATGCGCTTGCGCGATTTTGCCGAGATCGACCGTCATGTCGCACATCAGCCGTTCGATCGCGTTGCTCCGCACGCGGTCTTCGCCGCTGAGGCTCAAGCCGCGCGCGACCGGCAAGCTGCCTTCTTTGACCGAAGCTTGCCAACTGTCGAGGCGCGTATGGTTCTGCGCATAGCCTTGCGCGTACGCCGAAATCGCCGACGGGCCGAAGCCCAGCAGCGTGTCGGCCGTGTCGGTCGTGTAGCCCTGGAAGTTGCGCCGCAGCACGCCGTCGCGCGCCGCCACGGCGATTTCGTCGTCGGGACGCGCGAAATGGTCGATGCCGATGCGCGCATAGCCGCGCTGCGCCAATGCCACATGCGCCGAGGCGGCGAGCGCCAAACGCTCGGCCGTGTCGGGCAGGCCGTGCGGCTCGAGGAGTTTCTGGTGCGGCTTCATCCACGGCACATGCGCATAGCCGAACAAGGCCACGCGGCTCGCACCCAATTCGTCCACCTGTGCCACCGTGCGCGCGAGCGTGTCGGGCGTCTGGTAAGGCAGGCCGTAGAGCAGATCCACGCCGAACTGTTCGAGGCCGGCCCCGTAGAGCAGGGCAAGCTTCTCGCCGACAAGCTCGAGCGGTTGGATGCGGTTGATGGCCGACTGCACTTTCGGGTCGAAATCCTGTATGCCGAGATTGACGCGCGTGACACCGGCGTCGGCGAGTGCACGTGCGGTCGCGGCATCGAGCGTGCGCGGATCGATCTCGACCTCGAAGCGCGTGTCGGCATCGAACGCAAACGTGTTGCGCAAAGCGTCGGCGAGGCGGGCCAGATCGGCTGCAGCGAGCGCATTCGGCGTGCCGCCGCCCAGATGCACGTGGCTTGCGCGCAGCTTGCCGCTGAGCAGCGCACGCACGGCGGCGATTTCGTCGAGCAGCGTGTCGAAATAGCTGCGCACCGGCTCGTAGCGCGCCGACACACTGGTGTTGCAGCCGCAATACCAGCACAGCTTCGCGCAGAACGGCACGTGGATATAGACCGACACGCCGTGCGTGGGATCGAGCCGCTCGAGCCAGCCGCCGACGGCGGTGGCCCCGACCTGCGGCGTGAAATGCGGGGCGGTGGGATAGCTCGTGTAGCGGGGGACGAGCGTTTCGGCGCGGGACAGCGTTTCCGGGTTTTGCATAGACCCGAGTGTGCCCAAGTCGCCGCATGCACGAATTGACGTGCGTCAAATCGCCCGCAAAAAAGCGGAACGCTCGGTCACGATGCGGTAAGCCGCCACGGCGAAGCGCGGTCTTCGTGGTCGCGGCGGCGGAACTCCTTGGGCGCGACGCCGACCGTGCGCTTGAACACCTTCGAGAAACCGAACGCGTCCTGGTAGCCCACTTGCGCCGCGACGTCGTCGAGCTTCTTGTCGGTTTCGCTCAATAGCCGCATCGCGGCTTGCATGCGCACAGTGCGCAAGTAGGAAAGCGGCGTGTCGTCCATGGCCGCGCGGAACCGTTCGGCGAGCCGCGTGCGCGACAGGCCGACCGCTTCGGCCAGCGCCTCCAGCGTCCAGCCGCGCGCATAGTCGGCATGCATCAACGCGATCGCCTGTTTCACATGCGCATCGGCCAACGCTTTGCCGAGGCCGGGACCGGTTTCGGCATTGCGCGCGGCGATCTCGCGCAGCAGATAGGCGAACAGCACGTCGAGCAGCCCGTGCAGAATCGTCTGCGCACCGGGCCCCGCATTGGCGGCTTCTTCGCCGACTAGGCCCACGGTCAACGCGACGGGCCCCAGGCGCGGTAATTCGGCCCCCCGCAGCACGAACCAATCGGGCAGCGTGGCGAAGAACGGATGGATCGGCGCGTTCCAGAATTGGTAGGCGCCGCTGATGAGCCGGCAGCGCCCGACCGGCACGAGCGGGCGCACGCTGCCTGTCGGCTGGTCGAAGATCGTCGCAATGCGGCGTTTGTCGAGCTTGGTATCGGTCGCAACCACATGGTCGTGCCCCCGCGCCATGATCGCGATATCGCCGGACTGCAGAACGAGCGGTGCCGCCCGCCCTGGGCTGTGGATATAGATGGGGCCTTGTAGCGCCACATGCAGGCCAAGGCTCTTGTCGCACGGAAAGCGCAGCGCTTGGGCAGGCGTCAAGGCGCGCAGATCGAGCACGCGATGGCGCAGGCCTGCCTGGCGCAGAATATCGCTCAACAAATCCATCGTATAATACGATACATCGGTACGTTTAGACATGGAAACAGTATTTTTAGCCATTAAACGTTCCAATTTTTTCGGCAAACCTGCGGCCTCGATCTCACCCGCAAAGGAACATCCACATGGCAAAAACTTTGGTCGTCGGCGCGAACGGCACGGTCGGCAGCAATCTCGTGCGGCTTTTGACTGCGAAGGACGAAACGGTTCTGAGGGCCACGAGCAAACAGCCGCAGCAGGCGGACGAGGTACATTTGAATCTCGCGACCGGCGAAGGCCGCGCGGCGGCGTTTGGCGGCGTGGCGCGCGCATTCTTCTTGTCGCCGCCCGGCTTCACGAACCAGCATCAGTTGATGATCCCGCTTATCGACGCGGCCAAAGCGGCGGGTGTCGGCAAGATCGTGCTGATGACCGCGATGGGGGCCAATGCCGACGATGCCGCACCGCTGCGCAAAGCCGAATTGCATCTCGAGAAGGCGGGCCTTGCCTACAACATCGTGCGCCCGAACTGGTTCATGCAGAATTTCAACAGCTATTGGATTGGCTCGATCCTGGCGGAAGGAAAAATCCGCCTGCCAGTGGGCACGGCGAAAGGCAGCTTCATCGATGCGCGCGACATCGCAGCCGTTGCGGCCAAATTGCTCACGTCGAGCCGCTATGACGGCCAAGCTTTCGACCTTACGGGCAGCGAAGCGCTCGACCACGATGCAGTTGCGGCTATCATCTCGTGCGAAACAGGCAAAAAAATTGCGTTTGAAGACATCGCCCCCGAAGCAATGCTGCAAGGCCTGCTCGGCGCTGGCTTGCCGCAGGCCTATGCCGAGTTCCTGCTCGTCATTCTCGGTTACTTCAAGGCGGGCTATGCGGCGCGCATCGAGGATTCGGTCGAAAAAATCGTGGGCCGCAAGCCGATCGCGTTTGCGACATATGCCAAAGACTACCGCGCGGCTTGGCTTGGTTAAGCGGGGGCAGGCTAGATAAAGCTCTTGCCGTGGCCGAGCGGGGCGATGCCGAGATGGGCTGCCAAGCTCTGGCCAATATCGGCAAAACTGTCGCGTGCGCCGAGGTCCCGGCCCTTGAGGCCGGGACCGAAGCACAGCACGGGCACATGTTCGCGCGTATGGTCGCTGCCGGGCCAGGTCGGGTCGCAGCCATGGTCGGCGGTCAATACGGCGATATCGCCGGGGCGCAGAGCGGCTTCGACCGTGGGCAGATGCCGGTCGAATGCCGCCAAGGCTGCGGCGTATCCGGCCGCATCGCGGCGATGGCCGAAGAGCGTGTCGAAATCGACGAAGTTGGTCATCGTGAAGCTGCCGTCGGGGGCCGAGGCGATCGCGGCCAAAGTCTTGGCCATCAAATCGTCGTTGCCGTCGGCTTTGATTTCTTCCTGCGTGCCTTGATGGGCGTAGATGTCGCCGATCTTGCCGATGGCGATCGTCTTGCGCCCGGCGTCGTTAAGCTTGTCGAACAAAGTGGGGGCGGGCGGGCGCACCGCATAGTCTTTGCGATTGGCCGTGCGCTTGAAGCGGCCGGGAGCGTCGCCCACAAAGGGCCGTGCGATCACGCGCGCGATTTTGTAGGGCTGCACAAGCTCGAACGCGATCTTGCAGAGCTCGAGCAGCCGAGCGAGGCCGAAATGGCTTTCGTGCGCGGCAATCTGGAACACGCTGTCGGCCGAGGTATAGACGATGGGTTTGCCCGTCGCGATATGCTCGAGCCCGAGTTCGTCGATGATCTGCGTGCCCGAAGCGTGGCAATCGCCGAGCACGCCGGGCAGCTTTGCCTTCGCGACGAGTTCGGAAATCAAAGCCGCTGGAAAGCTCGGCACGGTCTTCGGGAAATAGCCCCATTCGAATTCGACGGGTACCCCCGCCATTTCCCAATGGCCCGAGGGCGTGTCCTTGCCGAACGAACGCTCGCGCGCGGCCCCGTGCCAGGCTTGCGGCGGCGGGCCGTCGTAACGCAAACCGGTCGCGGTCGCGTGGGCGGCATCAAGACCAAGGCGCACGAGATTGGGCACATGCGGCTTGTGCGCCGCGCGGATATGGCCCCAGGTGTCGGCCCCCACATCGCCGAAGCGCGCCGCGTCGGGGGCCGCACCGATGCCGAACGAGTCCATAACCAGCACAAACGCGCGCGCCATCGCTCAAGCTCCCAAGGTTTCGCGCACGACCGCACCCGAAGCACTTCGCGTCGCGCCGATGCGATAGGCGTTTTGTAAGCGAAGAGAAGCGCGCGCGGCACCGGCTTCGTCGCGCGCATGCACGATCGCGAGCGGCGCACCAGGGCCGACGCTGGCGCCGATCTCCGCAAGCTCGACAAAGCCCACGGCCGGATCGATCGCGGCAGCTGGATCGGTGCGTCCGCCGCCGAGATCGACGACGGCGAGCCCGACCTGCCGCGTATCGATTTTTTCGACAAAGCCCGCCACCAAGGCCGGCACTTCGCGCACGATCGGGGCTTGCGCCAAATACTTGTCCGGCCGCTCCATAAGGTCGGCGGGGCCGCCAAGGGCCGAAACCATGCGCGCAAAGCGCTCGGCCGCTGCACCGCTCGCCAAGGCGGCATCGAGATTGGCGCCTGCTTCATCGCGTGGCGCAATGCCGGAAAGATCCAGCATCTCGACAGCCAAAGCGCGTGTGCAGGCAAGCGTGCGCGCATCGCCGTCGCCTTTGAGAAACGCGATCGCATCGCGCACTTCCAGCGCGTTGCCGGCGACGCGCCCGAGCGGGCTGTCCATGTCGGTCAGCAACGCGCGCGTCTTGAGGCCTGCGCCGTTGGCGACGTCGACAATCGACAGCGCAAGCTCGCGCGATTTCTCGTAACTGGGCATGAAAGCGCCCGAGCCGAATTTCACATCCATCACGAGCGCGTCCAAGCCCGCCGCGAGTTTCTTCGACAGGATCGAGGCGGTGATGAGGCCGATCGATTCGACCGTCGCGGTCACGTCGCGGATCGCGTAGAGGCGTTTGTCGGCCGGTGCGAGATTGGCGGTCTGGCCGATCACCGCACAGCCTACATCGCGCACACAGGCGCGGAAGCGCACATTGTCCGGAACCGCGTCGTAGCCCGGAATGCTGCCGAGCTTGTCGAGCGTGCCGCCCGTGTGCCCGAGGCCGCGCCCTGAAATCATCGGCACGAAGCCGCCGCACGCCGCGACCCATGGGGCCAGCATCAGGCTCACCTTGTCGCCGACCCCGCCGGTCGAATGTTTGTCGACGATGGGGCCGGGCAGATCGAGATCGTCCCAGCGCAATGTATCGCCCGAGGCGGTCATCGCGCGCGTCAGCGCCACGCGCTCGCCCGTATCGAGCCCGCGCAGGAACAGCGCCATGGCAAGGGCACCCACTTGCGCGTCGGCCAAGCCCTTGCCGTCGGCAATGCCGGCGACGAGCTGGCCGATTTCATGGTCGTCGAGACGCGTCCCGTCGCGCTTCTTGGCGATCAGTTCCTGCGGCAGCATGGCGGTCAATAGACGGCCGGTTCTTGGGCGGCGGCCGTGCGGCCGTCGAGGATCGCGAGCAGCACGTCGAGCAGGCCCGAAGCGCCGATGCGGAAATTGTCGGGTGTGGCCCAGCCGGGGCCGCGGATTTCGTCGGCGAGCGAAAGATAGATTTTGGCATCGGCGAGCGTGCGCACGCCGCCCGATGCTTTGAAGCCCCCGCCCGCCGCCAGCAGCACGCGCGCAGCCTCGGGCGTGGCGCCCGTCGGGATCTTGCCGGTCGAGGTTTTGAGCATGTCGGCCCCCGCATCGCGCCCGACTTTGCACGCTGCGGCAAGGCGCGCCATGTCGGGGAAAGCGCCGCTTTCGAGGATGAGCTTGAGCTTCTTGTTGCCGCAGGCCTGCTTCACGGTCGCCACCATCGTTTCGGCCTTCACCGTTTCGCCGCGCAGCCATTCGCGATAGGGGAAGACGAGATCGATCTCGTCGGCCCCGTCCCGCAAGGCCGCTTCGACCGTGGCGAGCACGTCGGCGCGCGCCTCGCTGCCGCTCGGGAAATTCGCCACGCACGCGATCTTGATGGGTTTGCCCGCGAGCGAGGCTTTGGCGACGCCGGCAAAACGCGGCCACACGCAGACGGCGGCGACAACGCCGTAGAGCGTGGTCGCGCGCCGGCAGAGCTTCTCGACGGCGGCCGCGTCGTCGCCGTCGTTGAGGCTCGTCAAATCGAGGGCTGCCAAAGCGCGCAGCGCAAAATCCTGGTCGGTCATGGGGGCGGAAATTCCGGGGGTTTCGAAGGCCCAGGTGCTAGCATTTTCCCGCGATTCAGGCAAAGGGCGCTGCGTCGCGTGGTGGGAAGAATTCGATGATTCGTCTATGCCCCGTCTGCGTTGCCGAATGCGAGGTGCCCGAGCGCCATCGCGGACCCGTCGCGTGCCAAGCGTGCGATGCGGCGTTTCTGGCCGACACGCAAGGGCCCGACGATCCGCTTGCAAGCCTGCCATCCGCCCGCCCGCAGCGCATCGAGATCGCGCAAGGGACCGACGCGTGGCGCGCCCTTCGTCGGACCTTGCGTATGGCAAGCGAAACGCCTGCGGTGCTTGGGCTGTCGTCGTTCTCGAACGCACTTGCCAATCTGCGCGACGAAAAGCGCGGCAAACGCATCTTCGTGAATGCCGCGATGCGCAAGGGCACCGAACAGGAGCCGTTTGCGCGCGCGGCCTATGCCGAGAAGCACGGGGCTGCCGATGCGGCCATGTATGTGGATGGCGACTATGGCTGCTCCCTCGACGGAATTTCGGCCGATCGCCGCACGGTGCTCGAAATCAAGACGCCCTATCGCGGACGCGCGCACGAGCGTTGGCGCTTGGCGGTCGCGGGCCGCGCGCTGCCGTCGGACTATGCGCAGATCCAACACCAGCTGATGGTCTGCCGTGCGGCACGCGCGCATCTCTTCGTGTGGGATGCCGAAGCGCGCGAGGGCGAGAAAGTCGAAATCCTGCCCGACCCGGCCTTCTGGGTCCGCATCCGCACCGGCTGGGACAAATTCTGGCCGACGCTGTAGCGCGCTCAGGCCGTCAGAAGATCGGCGAGGCTCGCGGTCAGCAGTTTTTCAAGGCGCTCGCCGCAAAGCTTGGCGATTTTCTGCGTGTGGTCATGGCTCAGATGCTGGCCTTTGCGCATGCCCGCCGCGATGTTCGTGATCGCACTCACTGCGACCACGCGCAGGCCGCAATGGCGGGCGACCAGCACTTCGGGCACGGTCGACATGCCGACGAGATCCGCACCCATGCCGCGCAACGCGCGGATTTCGGCCGGCGTTTCGAAATTGGGGCCGAGATACCAGGCATACACGCCCTCGGGCAACGCGATGCCGAGCTTGGCCGCGTTTGCTTTCAGCACGTCGCGCATCGCAGGGTCGTAGGCGTCCGTCATCGGGAAAAAGCGCCCGCCCCATTCGTCGTCGTTGGGGCCGACCAGCGGGTTCAAGCCCGCCCACGCGATATGGTCGCTCAGCAGCACAAGCGAGCCTTCGTCGCTGCTCATGTGGAAGCTGCCGGCGGCATTGGTCAGCACGAGCCGCTCGATGCCGAGCGCTTTGAGCGTACGGATCGGCTGCTTGATCGCGGCCGGATCCACGCCCTCGTAGAGATGCACGCGGCCCTGCAGGCACGCGACTTCGACGCCGGCCAAACGCCCGGCGACGAGGCGGCCGGCATGGCCTGCAACGCTCGACACGTGGAAGCCGGGGATTTCGCCGTAGGGAATCGCGACGGCGTCTTCCACGCGGTCGGCGAGCGGTCCAAGGCCCGAACCCAGCACGATCGCGACTTTGGGGCGCCGCGCGCCCAAACGCGCGCGCAGGAATTTTGCGGCATCGTGCGGGCCGGCCGTCGTCGTCGCCGTCATCGTCATTTTTCCTTGCTGTAGGGAATGCCGCTCGCGCGCGGCGCATGCGCTTTGCCCACGAAGCCTGCGAGCAGCAGGATCGTGAGCAGATAGGGCAGGGCCTGGATCGCCTGCACCGGAACCACGCCGATACCCGGCAGGGCAACGCCCTGCAGGCGGCCTTGGAGTGCGTCGGCAAACGCGAAGATCAGGCACGCGAACAAGGTCGGGATCGGCATCCATTTGCCGAAGATGAGGGCGGCAAGGGCGAGGAAGCCTTTGCCTGCCGTCATCTCGCGCAAGAACGAGGCCGATTGCGCCGTCGAAAGATAGGCACCCGCAATGCCGCACAAGGCACCGCTCGCGAGCATTGCCTGGTAGCGCAAGCGCGCGACCGAAATGCCGGCGGTGTCGACCGCGTGCGGATTTTCGCCGACCGCGCGCAAGCGCAGGCCGAAGCGCGTGCGGAACACGACGAACGCGACGACCGGCACCAGGGCCGCCGTCAGATAGACAAGCGCATTGTGGCCGGACAGCAGCCGCGTATAGATGGTGCCGATCACCGGCACGCCGGCGATCTCGGCTGCGAACGGCAAGTGCAGCGGCCGGAAGCGTGCGGCGTCCGCCAAAGCGGGCGTCTTGCCGCCTTCCTGGAACCACGCGAAGGCGAGCACGGCCGTAAGACCCACAGCCAGCACGTTGAGCGCCATGCCCGCCACCACTTGGTTGCCGCGATGCGTGATGCAGGCAAAGCCGTGCACGAGCGCAAACGCGATCGATACGAGCATCGCGGCCGCCAAGCCTGCCCACGCCGATTGCAGCCAGAACGCGACCGAGGCGGCGGCGAAGGCGCCTGCCAACATCTTGCCTTCGAGTCCGATATCGACCACGCCCGAGCGCTCCGCGAACAGGCCCGCAAGCGCGCACAAGATCAGCGGAACGGCGAGGCGCACGGTCGAGGCCAGCAGCGACACGGTCTGGATGACGATGTCTTCCATCACGCGGCCCCGCGGGCGGCGAACATCCGCGCGAGGGTGGGGCGGAACATGTTTTCGAGCGCGCCGCAGAACAGGATGATGAGACCCTGGATCACGATCACCATTTCGCGGTTGATGTTGCGCATCTCGAACGCAAGCTCGGCCCCGCCCTGGTAGAGGGCGCCGAACAAGAGCGCCGCCAAGCACACGCCGACCGGATGATTGCGGCCCATCAGCGCCACCGCAATGCCGACAAAGCCGTAGCCGCCGGTGAACGACAAAAGCAGGCGCGCTTGCGCGCCCTGGATTTCGTTGACGGCCATGAGCCCTGCCAGCGCACCCGATATCGCCATCGCGACGACGATGGTGCGTGCGGGATCGATGCCGGCATAGAGCGCCGCCTTGTGGCTGCTGCCCACGGTGCGCAAACGGTAGCCGGCCCGGCTGTGCCACACATAGATCCACACGAACACGGCGGCGGCCAGTGCGAGGAAAAACGCCGCATTGAGCGGCGAGCGCGGGGCCTTGATGCCGAACCAGCCGAGCATCTCCTGCATCGTCCACAAGGTCGTGTGGGCGGCGAAACGCCGCGTTTCGGGCGCCCCGTGGGCGGGATCGAGCAGCCAGTTGGTGATGAGATAGGTCATCAAGGCGGCCGCAAGAAAGTTGAACATGATCGTGGTGATGACCACGTGGCTGCCGCGATAGGCCTCGAGCCAGCCCGGGATTGCGGCCCACGCGGCCCCGAAGGCGGCGGCGGCCAGAATCGCGATCGGCACTACGGCGTAGCCGGGCAGGAAATCGAGATAGAGGCACGCGAGGCCCACGCCGAGGCCGGCCACGTAAGCCTGGCCTTCGCCGCCGATATTGAAGAGGCCGGCATGGAAGGCGAGTGCGACGGCAAGGCCGGTGAGGATGAAATTGGTCGTGTAGTAGAGCGTGAAGGCGATCGCCTCGGGATAGCCGATCGCCCCGTTCACGAGGATGCGCAAGGCTTTGATCGGATCTTCGCCGATCGCGAGCACGACGAGGCCCGACAGCAGGAAGGCCGCCGCGAGATTGAGCAGCGGCAGAAGCCCCAAATCGACCCAACGCGGCAGGCGCGCACCCGCATTCATTGTGCGGCTGCCGCAGGTGCGGGTTCCACACCGGCCATCATGAGGCCGAGTGCGCGCTCGTCGGCCGCCGCACGCGCAAGCTCGCCCACGATGCGGCCGTCGAACATCACGAGGATGCGGTCGGCGAGCCCCAGTATCTCGTCGAGTTCGCAGCTCACGAGCAGGATCGCTTTGCCCGCATCGCGCATCGCGACGAGGCGGCGATGGATGAATTCGATGGCGCCGATATCCACGCCGCGCGTCGGCTGGCCGATCAGCAGCAATTCGGGATCGCGGTCGATCTCGCGGCCGAGCACGATCTTCTGCTGGTTGCCGCCGCTGAAATTGCCCGAGCGCAAGGCGGGCGTCGCCGGGCGCACGTCGAAAGCACCCATCAGGCGCGCGGTGCGCGCCGTGGCGGCGCGGTTCGACAAGAGCGGCCCGAGGCCCAATTCTTCGTCGCCGTGATAGCCGAGGATCGTGCTCTCAGCCGCCGAATAGCCCACGACCATGCCCATGCGGTGGCGGTCCTCGGGCACGTGCGCGATGCCGTGCAGGCGTGCTGCCCGGCTTGCGGCGGCCGTGCCCGGCGGGGCGAGTTTTTCGCCCTTGTAGAAAACTTCGCCGCCATTGAGCGGCAGCAAACCTGCGAGCGCTTCGAGCAATTCGCTCTGCCCGTTGCCCGACACGCCGGCGATGCCGACGATCTCGCCGGCACGTACATCGAGCGACACGCCGCGCAAACGCTCGACGCCGCGCGCATCGACGTAGCGCAAGCCCTCAGCACGCAGCACTTCGGCACCGGGCACGGAAGCGTCTTTGGCGACGCGCAGCTGCACGCGCCGCCCGACCATGAGTTCGGCGAGTTCTTCCTGGCTCGTCGCTGCCGTGTCGCGCGTGGCGACGACCGCACCCTGGCGCATGACCGTGACGCGGTCGGTTGCCGCGAGGATCTCGCGCAATTTGTGCGTGATGAGGATGACCGTGCGGCCTTGGCTGCGCCACGTGTCGAGCAGGCGGAACAGCGCATCCGCCTCCTGCGGTGTGAGCACGGCCGTTGGCTCGTCGAGGATCAGGATGCGGGCACCGCGATAGAGCGCTTTGAGGATTTCCACGCGCTGCTGCGTGCCCACGTCGAGCGTTTCGATCTTCGCGTCGAGATCGACCTCGAGTCCGTAGTCGGCCATGATTTTGCCGAGCGCTGCGCGTGCGGCGGCTTCGCCCTTCTTGAGCAGGGCGCCGCCTTCGGCCCCCAGCAGCACGTTTTCGAGCACGGTGAAATTTTCGACCAGCATGAAATGCTGGTGCACCATGCCGATGCCAGCCGCGATCGCGTCCTGCGACGAGGCGATGCGCACCTGTTTGCCGTCGACGCGGATGGTGCCAGCATCGGCCGCGTAGTAGCCGTAGACGATGCCCATCAGCGTCGATTTGCCCGCCCCGTTCTCGCCCACGATGCCGTGGATCGAGCCTTTGGCGACGGACAAATCGACCGCCCGATTGGCGTGGACCGCGCCGAACCTTTTGTCGATGCCCACAAGTTCGAGGGCAAGGTCGAGCGCGGGTTCCCCGGCCATGTTTTAGCGCTGGGCCGTAACGTCGGTCACCTGCAAGCGGCCCGCGATGATCGCGTCGCGCGCTTCGTTGATGCGGCGCTCCATGTCGGCCGTCACGAGGGCGCGGTTGTTGGTGTCGATCGCGTAGCCGACACCTTCTTCCTTGAGGCCGAGCGAGGTGGCACCGGCCTTCCACGTGCCCTTGCGGGCGTCCGACATCGCGTTGTAGACGGCCACGTCCACGCGCTTGATCATCGAGGTCAGCATCGTGCCGGGATGCAGATGGTTCTGGTTGCTGTCGACGCCGATGGCGAGGCGGCCCGCGTCCTTGGCGGCTTGGTAGACGCCGAGGCCCGTGGCCCCTGCCGCCGCATAGACGACGTCGACGCCGCGATCGAACTGGCCGCGCGCAAGTTCGCCGCCGCGCGTCGGGTCGGCGAAGGCGGCGGGCGTGGTGCCGGTCATGTTCTGGACCACTTCGATCTGC
>Ga0315907_10003191_pt1 | contig 19648 bp, 13 predicted proteins | sample LakEriMetagenome_3_FD_203525 | JGI IMG/M metagenome (GOLD analysis project Ga0315907, IMG submission 203525) | Freshwater fungal communities from buoy surface, Lake Erie, Ohio, United States - Buoy 12 MA123 | ecosystem: Environmental > Aquatic > Freshwater > Lake > Lake biofilm | place: USA... | reverse complement strand
CATAGCCTCCAGTTAAACTCACATGTGTTGCCCCTTGAGGAAAGACAATATCTGTTGTAGGAATCAATCCAGCAATTGTAACTACTCCTGTAGTCGTATTCACTGCATAAGGTTTAAACAAAATACTTCCTAATAAAGAGTTTTGGTTAAACTCAAAACCTTTCAATAATGCTTTACCTGCAACAGTTCCAATACCAACTCCAACATTTCGAGCACCACGAATACTTGTAGCATCCAAATTCTTGATTTTACTCATCAACTGCGTTAATCGAGCAACTATTCGATTATCAGAAGCATTCATAGAAATCGGTCGTAAGTTCACACGAACCAACTTCCCTGAAGAAGCTGAGCTTCCAAACTCAGCACCATTTTCACGCGTTCGCGCAAAATTCGGGTCAGTAGCAATACGAGCACCATCAAGGCTCGTTTTCATTTTCGCCAAATTCCCATCTTTCGATTTATAAAAGGTCACGTTATCCAACGTTCCTTTAATCTTAAAAAGACCAGTCTGTTTTGCCATTTTGCATATTTTTTAATTCAAACAATTGGGACTTTCCCAATTCAAGATTTTCAAGTATTAAACTGTGGCCATCAGCAACCTCGAAAACCATATTTGAGATCAAAACTAAAGCATGAAAAAAGTCTTTCAAAAGGGTCAATTCCGTTAAATAAATTTTATGTCAATTTATGCTGAAATTGAGATTTTATTCCATTCAAAAATCACTTATTTTTGCGTTAACAAGGTAGGAACAGCAATTTTAGAGTATACGTACAGCATAGCAAAAGCATAGTAATAGTACGACCACTACTAAAATTTACTAATACTCATCAAAACAAATGACAACCAATATTGAAACTATGAAACGCATCGCAGTATATCCAAAAGACGTAATGAGAATAACAGGGAAAAGCGAACGTTATTCAAGAGAAATTTTAAAGAAAATCAAAAGAGATTTAAACAAAGAAAAACACCAATTAATCACCATTCAGGAATTCTGTAAATACATGAATGTTTCAATAGATGAGGTTAATTTTATTTAACACAAAATATTGAGATTTATCTTCATTATCACTATCTTTGGAGTGTATAGAAGTTCTTTTAAAATAGTACAATTCAAATCAAATTGAAAGTGACCTTTTTGGTTACCTAAAATTTAATAGGAGTTGAATCGCTTGATGTATCTTGCTTTCAAAATATAGTGGCTGTCCTGGAGGCACCACAGTAGGGAAGCAATAGCTTCCCTTTTTTTATGCCAATAGATTTCAAATCACAAAAAATTTTGAACTTAAAATAATTCACTTTACCTTTGTACTTCGTTCATTTAAATAACTTATGAAGAAAGGTGGAGGGATAGGCCCTGTGAAACCTTGGCAACCTCCGAATTTTCGGAATAGGTGCCAAATCCAATTCCGATTTAATATCGGAAAAAGATAAGTAGATTGAATTTTAAACTAAATTCCCTTCTTTTTTCATAATTTTATTCTAGTGGACTTTACAAACTTTATTTGTATTGAATGAAAAAAATTGAAGAATTAATTAAAGAAAGAATATTAGTCCTTGATGGGGCAATGGGAACAATGATTCAACGTCACAAGTTGGAAGAAGAAGATTTCCGTAAAGGTTGGTTTGAAAATCATGATCATCCTTTGAAAGGGAACAATGATTTACTTTCATTAACTCGACCTGAAATAATTGAAGATATTCATAGACAATATTTCGAAGCTGGAGCTGATATTGCTGAAACTAATACATTTTCTGGTACTTGGATTGCTCAGGCCGATTATGGATTAGAAAAATTCGTCTATGATATCAACTTTCACAGTGCTCAAATAGCGAAAAAAGTGGCTGATGAATTCACCGCTAAAAATCCAAATAAACCAAGATTTGTGGCAGGTTCAATCGGACCAACAAATAGAACGGCATCTATCTCACCTGATGTAAATGATCCAGGTTTTAGAGGAATTACTTTTGATGAATTAGTTGGGGCATACAAAGAACAAGTCAACGCTTTGATTGATGGAGGAGTAGATATTTTGTTGGTTGAAACAGTATTTGATACTTTAAATGCGAAAGCTGCTTTGTTTGCGATTGACGAAGTGTATGAAGAAAGAAAAATTGAATTGCCGATCATGGTTTCGGGTACCATAACAGATCAAAGTGGACGAACTTTAACAGGTCAAACAACGGAAGCATTTTTGATTTCAATATCTCATATGCCTTTATTGAGTGTTGGTTTAAATTGTGCGTTAGGTGCTTCGATGATGCGACCTTATTTACAGATTTTAAATCAAACATGTCCATTTAGCGTAAGTGCTCATCCGAATGCAGGTTTACCAAATGAATTTGGGAAATATGATGAGACACCTGAAATAATGGCAAAACAAATCAAAGAATTTTTAGATGAACGTTTGGTAAATATTATTGGTGGATGTTGTGGAACTACTCCAGAACATATTCGTGCCATAGCAGATTTAGCTGCAACTTACCAACCAAGAACAATTAATAATACGATTGAAAGCGATGTCGAATAAAACAGCAGCAACTTTAAAATTATCAGGTTTAGAACCTTTAATTGTTACTCCTGAAAGTAACTTCGTAAATGTAGGTGAACGTACCAATGTTACTGGTTCTCGTGCATTCCTTCGTATGATTAAAGAAGAAGATTATGAAGCAGCTTTAGCGGTTGCGAGAGATCAAGTTGAAGGTGGAGCTCAAATCATCGATATCAACATGGATGAGGGAATGATTGATGGAAAAGAGGCGATGGTTAAATTCTTGAATTTAATAGCTTCTGAACCAGATATTTCTCGTGTACCTGTAATGATTGATAGCTCGAAATGGGAAATCATCGAAGCTGGATTAAAATGCATTCAAGGAAAGGGTGTTGTGAATTCAATTTCATTGAAAGAAGGAGAAGAGCAATTCATTGAGAAAGCTAAATTAATCAGACGATACGGAGCAGCTGTCATTGTAATGGCGTTTGACGAAGATGGTCAGGCGGATTCTTACGAAAGAAGAATTGAAATCTGTAAACGTTCGTATGATATTTTGGTTGATAAAGTGAAGTTCAATCCAAATGATATCATTTTTGACCCAAATATTTTCCCTGTAGCAACAGGAATGGAAGAGCATAATAATAATGCTGTTGATTTCTTTAGAGCTACTGGATGGATTCGTAAAAATCTACCAGGAGCGCATGTAAGTGGAGGTGTTTCGAATGTTTCTTTCTCTTTCCGTGGAAATGACAAAGTGCGTGAAGCAATGCATTCAGCTTTCTTATACCATGCGATTAAAGAAGGTATGGATATGGGAATTGTAAATCCGACTATGTTGGAGGTCTATTCAGATATCGATAAAGAATTATTAGACTATGTAGAAGATGTTTTGTTGAATCGTAGAGATGATGCGACTGAACGTTTATTAGAATATGCTGAAACCGTAAAAGGTGATGGAAAGAAAAAAGAAGTTGATTTATCGTGGAGAAATGTTCCTGTTCAAGAACGTTTAGCACATGCTTTAGTAAAAGGTATTGTTGAGTTCATTGATGAAGACACAGAAGAATGTAGAAAATTATACGCTCGTCCAATTGAAGTGATCGAAGGACCTTTAATGGGTGGGATGAATATCGTTGGAGATTTATTCGGAAGTGGTAAAATGTTCTTGCCGCAGGTCGTAAAATCTGCACGTGTTATGAAAAAAGCAGTTGCATATCTACTTCCATTTATAGAAGCTGAAAAAGATGGAGTTCAATCTTTCTCGGGTAAAATATTGATGGCAACTGTAAAGGGTGATGTGCATGACATTGGTAAAAATATTGTGGGAGTAGTATTGGCTTGTAACAATTATGAAGTAATTGATATGGGGGTAATGGTACCTGCTGATAAAATCATTCAAAAAGCGATTGAAGAAAATGTAGATGTTATTGGATTAAGTGGTTTGATTACACCTTCATTAGACGAAATGGTAACGATGGCAAAAGAAATGGATCGAGCTAATTTATCTATTCCTTTAATGATTGGTGGTGCAACTACATCTAAGGTTCATACAGCTGTAAAAATTGAACAAAGTTATACTAAAGGTCAAGCGGTTCATGTTTTAGATGCATCAAGAGCTGTAACAGTTGTTGAAAGTTTATTAGGACCAAAGAAAGATTTATTTATTTCTGATTTAAAAACGGAGTATACGCGTTTACGTGACCATCACGAAAAGAGTAGAAGTGCGAAACAGCTTTTATCTTTAAAAGACGCACGCAATAACCCATTTAAAATAGATTGGAAACAAGAAGATATTACTACACCAATTCAAATAGGTACTCAGGTATTTAATGATTTTCCATTGGAAGAATTAGTGCCATATATTGATTGGTCTCCTTTCTTTCAAACTTGGGAGTTACATGGTAGATATCCAAATATCTTAACGGATGAGGTAGTGGGTACTGAGGCAACAAAATTATTTGCCGATGCACAAAAAATGCTTCAAACAATGATTTCTGAAAGATGGGTGTCGGCGAATGCAGTTGTAGGTATTTTTCCTGCGAACTCAATAGGTGATGATATTGAAATTTATACCGATGAAACGCGTACTGAAGTTGCTTTAATTCAACATTCATTACGTCAACAGACGAAAAAAGCAGAAGGGCAGCCAAATATTGCTTTAGCAGACTTTGTTGCACCAAAAGAATCAGGTATAAAAGATTATGTGGGAGCATTTGTTGTGACAACAGGAACAGGATTAGATGAACATGTGGCTCGTTTTGAAGCTGATCATGATGATTATAATTCAATTTTAGTGAAAGCATTGGCAGATCGTTTAGCAGAGGCATTTGCTGAATGTATGCATGCAAAGGTGAGAAAAGAAATTTGGGGTTATTCAAAAGATGAAAACTTATCGAATGACGATTTGATTAAAGAAAGTTACAGAGGTATTCGTCCAGCTCCAGGTTATCCAGCTTGTCCAGATCATACAGAGAAGATCGGATTGTTTGAATTATTAGATGCTACAGCGATTACAGGAGTTTCATTGACCGATAGTTTAGCAATGTTACCAGCAAGTTCTGTAAGTGGTTGGTATTTTGGTCATCCAGAAGCTAAGTATTTCGGATTAGGAAAAATTACTGAAGAGCAAGTGGAAGACATTGCAAATCGCAAGAAAATAGAGGGTCAACGAATGGAACGTTGGTTGTCAAGTGTGATGATATAAAAACAAAATACTCTATTAATAAAAAAGGGGCCTTAACATTTAAGACCCCTTTTTTATTAAGTTATATTAAACCTATTTTGATGTAAAAGTATTAACTGTTTTGTAAGAGTTAGTTTTACCATCTTGATTAGTATATGTGCTTTCGTCAATTAAAATAATTTCTTTCTTTTTTAATTGATCAATTAAAAGTACCCAACCATCTAAGTCTTTACCTGAAGTTGATGTAGAAACACCATTTACATCAGTTTCTGTGAATTTTGTAAAACTTAAAGAAATAGCTTCTTTTTTCTTTAATTCTGTAGATTTATTTTTACCTAAAAACATCCAATTACCTTCGTATTTTGTAGTTCCGTCTGCATTTTTATATTCATAGATAAATGTTCCATCTTTTTCAATAGTGAAATTTACAGTATATGCATCTGGTGTAAGGTCAACAGTTTCTGAAACACCGTTAGTAACAGTAGTTTCTGTTCCTGTTTCTACAGTTCCATTATATGTAGAGATAGTTGTCTGTACATAATCGTCATTTCCATTATTTCCGTTGTAAACATCTGTTGACTCACTTTTTGTTAAAGTCCATTCAGCTGCTAATCTAGCTTTTCTTGAAGATAAAGATAAAAACGGATCATTTTCTCCTTTTTTACAAGATGATATATTTAAAGCTAAAGCAATAACACTTATTCCTAATATGATTGATTTTTTCATTTTGTATAATTTTTTAGATTTTAATTATTTTAATGTTAAAGTTGTAGTTTTTATATAAGTACTTTCTTGACTTTTTTCATTAATGTCAGAATATTCAACTACAAAAACGATTTCTTTCTTTTTCAGTTGATCAATGCGTATAACTGTCCCATCAAATCCAGTAGAAGAAGTTACAACTGAAATTCCTGAAGGAGATATATTTGTATTTTTTGTAGTAGATAAAGAAATTGCTTCTTTTTTCTTTAATTCAGCATCTTTATTTTTACCAGTAAACATCCAAATTCCTTCTTCAATTTCTTGGCTTGCATCACTGTTTACAACTGTGTGAGTAAATGTACCATCTTTTTCAAAAGAATAAGTTTCAGTATAAGTTGTTGGAGTGTATGAATCTGTCTCTGTTCCAGAAGTAGAAGTTTGAGTTTGTGTTCCAGTTAAAACAGTTCCATCATATAATGTTTCAATTACTGTTTTTGCATCAATTGGATCATATTGAAATGTCATTGGATTAAACACATAAATTGTTCCATAATCTACTGAAGATCTAGTTTCTTTAGTTACTGTCCACTCACCAGCTAATCTAGCTTTTCTTGAAGATAAGGATAAGAAAGGATCGTTTTCACCTTTTTTACATGAAGTTAGGTTAACTACTAATGCTAATGCACCTAAACTTAATACTAATAATTTTTTCATTTTGATTTTTGATTAAAATTTGAGGTAAATATAATCAATAATCTTCCACTAAGGTTTCAAATTAAAACTTTGTTAAAATCAAAAAGCGATTCGAGGGATCGAATCGCTTTCTGCTAACTTAACCTAACCACTATTCACTGAAAAAAGAGTTTAGTATTTTATATATGTTTAATACTGTCTTACTTTGTTATTACAAATATACAACGGGTTTTCAGAGTTTTAAAACACAAAATGGGCAATTATTTATAACTCAAAATTATTGAAATGATCAAAAAATTAATAGAATATGAAGTTGTTGTTAAGAAAATGACCTTCATAGATAATTTTTGTCTATTCGTAGAAAATGATGTCATTATTAGCTTGGAATCCTAACTTTTAAATAAATTTAAATTATTCGACAAAATATCTGATATTTTCGATGAAATAGTATTAATTCAGTTAAATATCATTCAATTTATATTTGATTTCTAGGTTGTGAATTAAATGTTTCTTGAATTCTTTTCTTTACTGAGTGCTTTCATCCAACACAAGTTGAATGTGCTTGATTAACTTATTTACTTCTTTAGGATTGGTTCCGTCGTAATAACCTCTAATTCTCATCGATTGGTCAATAAGGACAAAATTATTCGTATGTATAAAGTCGCTTCCGGCATCACCTAAATTTTGAGCTTCTGCAGGTTTTAAAACAAAAAATGATGTTCGTGCTAAATCATAAAGAGCTTCTTTTTTCCCTGTTAAAAAGTGCCATTGTTGATCATCTGCTTTATGACTTAATGAATATCGTTTCATTTGTTCAACGGTATCAATTTCTGGATTTACTGTAAAACTTAATATTTTAAGATTTGAATTTTTCTTATAGGCTTCTTGTACACGTTGCATTTGAACATTCATTTTCGGACAAATTGTTCCACAGGTTGTAAAGAAATATTCTACAACAAATACTTTTCCTTTAACTGAATTTTGTGTAATTAATTGATTGTTTTGATCTCTAAATGCAAAATCACCAATAGTATGTCCAAATCCTTTTCTTCCGACTGAACTATCAACCATTTCACCTTTAACATCAATTGGATTGTAAATTGGTAAAACTTCTTTTGGCTTCTTTCCAATAATTGAATAAGCTATTAAAATAGCAATAGAAACAATAATCGTTAAAGCAACTAACTTTTTCATCTAGTTAAAATCTAAAAGTGATTCCCCCCATTACTTGAATTCCTTGAACAGGAGTGTTATACCAACGTTTATAACGTTGCCCTACCAAATTGTTCCCTTGAATAAAAGCAGAAATACGTTTGTTGTATCTATATTCAACACTTAAGTTGATATCTGAAATTAATCCTAATTTTTTAGCAATTTGGTTATTCTCAACTTTTGTATCTTCTTCTTTTGCATAAACCAATCCATACCTTCCACCTTCAAAGTTTAGGTCTAAATTGAAAATGAAATGATCGTATAAATTATAATGAGCTCTAGTAATTACTTGTAATTGAGGTAAATTCCATGCATAGATGTTTTTTGACATTGCATAAGAGTAATATCTACCAATTGCATCAATTTTTAATTTTTCAACCAACTGGTAAGAAATTGATCCTTCAATGGTTGTTATGTTTCCATTGTCAAAAACAACATTGAATTTATTTCGAAGTGAATATAAAGTGTCTGTTATAAACAACATTTTATTCTTTACACTAGCAAAACTTGCACTTGCATTAAAACTAATTCTTTTCGATAATGTTCCTTTTAATCCAAAAAAAGCATCGATAACGGTGTTTTCATTTTTCATTACAATATTTGTTAATACAAATTCATTCTCAGTAGAAATCGATTTATATGTATTTTGTTTTAAACCACCTTTTAATCCAACATAAGGGATAAACATGTCATTTAAAAGTGAATATTTTAATTCAGCAATTGGATAAATGTAGAACTTTGTTTGTTTATGTGCGTCCAACGTAAGATCAACTCCAACTCTTGCTTTAAATCTATTATTCTTTAAGAATGTTGTAATGGTTGGTTTTATATTAATGATTGTATTATTTAATACGATACCAGTATCTACTATTGAAATGCCCGTATCTAAAATTCCATATTTATATCCATTGTAGCGAATATTTAAATCGGCAGTGTAAACTTCTTTACCAGTTTTGTAAATTGCTGAACCAGCCAAACCAATAAAATTTTCTGTGGCTCTCCATTTCGCAATTGAATCGATTATTGGTTTTTTTGTTTGAAAATTATTGTAATTCAAGCCAATTGAATAATTCAAGTTTCCTGTGTCTTTTTTATGAGAGCTATATAAAAATTCACCTCCTATATCACTGAATCTTTGTGTTATACTATCTCTACTTAATGAATCATTCTGAATTCCATAATATTGAAAACCTTTGTTGTTATAATGTAAATCACCTTTTAGTGTATAGTTTTTCTCATTTATGCTTCCAAAAAGATTCACATTTGTTCTGTCATACTGTGCTGGTGCATATCCTTTAATATCTCCAAAAGAACTTAAATGTTTGGCATGAACTCCATATGCATATCTTCTAGAGCGATTCCCATCAAAAAATACTTCACCTAAAGGCATTAATTTACTTCCAATTCCTAGCTTAACATACGAATGATATAACTGAGGTAATTTATCTACTATTTTAATTGAAGCAGGTTTAATAGTATCTAATATAATTTTAGTTGGATGCTGAATTACCAATAGGGGATACTCAATTACTTGAGTAGGCTTAATTGAGTCAATTATTTTTGGATTTTCTGTAAATCGAAATGCTGTTTCTATAGTCCTTTTAGTTGTTACATTTATTTCAGTAACATCGTTTTGACCTTGTGCCCAACTATTTATCCAACTAAAGACTATTAAAGTATATATAGCTAATTTTCTCATCTTAATTTCCTCCTTCGTTTACTTCGATAACGGTGTTACCTGGTTCAACAATATTTTTAGGTTTGTTTTTCAATTGCATTAATTCTTCCCAAACTTCATTGGCCTCGTTTAAGATTCCATCCTCTTGATCTGGATAATGTTCTTTCACTGATTTCAATGTTTGTTCCGCTTGAAATAAGTCATTTTTCAACATTAACGTTTTCGCTTGAAGGATTAATCCTTTGGCAACCCAATAGTTATATGTTGGTTTCATTTTCAATAATGCTCTAACTTCTGCATCAGACTTCTCTAAATCTTTTTGTTTGTAGTACATTTCAGCTAAAGAAAACTTCGCTTCTGCACATTTTTCTGTTGTTGTGTTTTTAACAATCCATTCCAATGAATTTTTTGCATCATTGAAATTATCTAGGTAATAGTTTGACATACCTTTTGCGTATTCAGCTTCTAATCGATTTGTTGGGTTTAGCTGTGAACTTTCCAATACCAATTTTGAATAATCTGCAGCTTTTTTCCAATTTTCAATTAAGAAGTAACTTCTCATCATTCCCAAACGTGAGTTGAAAATAATTACTGGAGTTGAACTGATACTTTCTAATCTTTCATAATATGGAATTGATTCTGCGTATTTTCCATTGTTAAACAATTGTTTTGATACACGAATTGCTGCTAGTTCAGTATAACCGTTAGTCGGTTCAGCTAATGTTTGGATATATATTTCAATTGCTTTGTCGTAATTTTTAGCTCTATAATGACAATCTGCTAAATGATTTTTAACCTCATTTGCATAAATACCATTTGGATACGCTGATAAATAACGCTCAAAATCTGTTATCGCTTCATTTGTTTTCGTTGAATCTCCATATGCTTTCATAGCAGGCATATAGTATAAATCCCTTTCTTGTTGGTCTTTTGAAATACCAGCACATGGATATTTTTCAGCAATCATTTTAGCTTCTTCAACTTTCTTTAATTCATTGTACATTTCATACAATCCTTTTGAAGCTTTTTCACAAAATTCACTTTCAGTACCAAATTCATCCAATATTTCTTTGTAGGCTTTTTCACATTTAGCAAACTCATGCTTTTTATAATATAAATCTGCAATTTCAGTTCGAGCATTTTTAACTAAAACTGAATTTGGATAATCAGTGACAATTAATTGATAATACTTTAAAGCTTGGTCATTATTATTTAAGTATTTATATGTGATAGCTAATTCATTTATTGAATTTAAAATATATTTTGAAGAAGAATAATTATTGATAATGTTTTGTAAAGCAGCAATTTTTAAATCAGACTTACCTTTAATAAACGTGTAAGTTTTTGCTAAATAATACAAAGCTTGATCTTCAAAACCAGCTTTTAAATCATAAGCTCCTTGGTAAAATTTTGCTGCATTTTCGTCTTCTCTCAACATATAATATCCATCTGCAGCTCGCATATAGGCATCAACTAATTTTCGTTTATTTTTTGCATTACTAGCAGTAACTGTTTGAGTGTAAAGTCTAAAATTTTCAACTCCTTGTGAAGTGTCATTTTTTGAATAATATGCATATCCAATGTTGTAATACGCGTCAGCTTTCATTAAAGGATTTGAAATTCCTTGAGAGTTTATGTATGCTCTATATCCTTGAATTGCTTTATCGAATTTTTTAGATTGAAATTGTGCATCAGCTTCCCAAAACTTTGCATTAGCAGAAATTGTTGGATCTATAGGATATGTATCTACTAATTCAAATGTTTTTATTGCATCTGCATATTCTCCTTTTTGATATAATTCAATTCCATAATTGTAGGCTACAATCTGATATGCGCTTTTTAAACGAATATCTTTATTCTGAAGCTTATCTAATGATTGAAGAGCTTTACCGTATTTGTTTGTTGTTGTATAAACATTAACTAAATATTGGTATATATCATTTTTACGTTCTGATTCAGGGTATTTATTTAAATACAATTGCAAAGCTTCAACTGCTTCATCGTAAGGATTAATATCTAATTTATAAGATAAGACAGCATAATTATAAAGTGCATCTTTTTGAATTTTTGGATTCATATTAATCAGAGATGCTTCATTGAAGGCTGCTCTTGCTGGGGCTAATTTATTTTGCTTTAAATAACATTCTCCAATATGATAATAAGCTACTTGACTAATACTATCTCTAGCTTCAGTGACTTTACTGAATAATTTTATAGCACTTTCATAATTGTTACTTTTGAAATATGCATATCCTAACTGATAATCATCTTCTCTAGTAGTTTTTGATTTTTCGTTGTATTTTTCTAAAAAAGTAACAGCTTCCTCAAATTTCCCAATGCGATAAAATGCATCACCAATTATATGATTCACATCATTGATGTTTACAATATTACTTGTGTCTAATAAACTAGAAGATAATTCAGTTATTTCTTTGTATTTACCTTGAACATGATAAATTTGAGCAATATAATATGGAACTACTTTTGAATATTTTACATCATTTTGTAATTTAATAAATCCTTCTAATGCCGTTTGATATGATTTGTCTTGGTATGCAATGTGAGAATAATAATAAGTCGCAGGAGAAGCATATTGTGAACTATCATCCTTGATTTCAAAAAAAGATTTTTTTGATTCGCTAAATTGTTCTGTTTGAAAGTTAGCATATCCTTTTTTGAAGTAAAATTCTGATTGATTATCTTCTTCGATGTCTATTGCATTCAACTGATTTAACCAAATTAATGCTTCAGAATAATCTTTCTTTTGATAATAATATTTACCTAAACGGAAGAAAATAGCATTATGATAAATACTTTCTGGGTAATTTTGATTGAAACTTATCAATAAGTCAACTGCATCATTGTGAAATAATTCAAGGGCTGAAAGACCTTCATAGTACAGTGCTTTCACGTAAATAGGATCATTTTTCTTATCAAAAAGATTAATGAAATTTCTGAACTCATTTCTGGCAGCTCCAAATTGTTCTTTATTGTAAAGTTCTTCCGCTCTGTAAAAAGTTGCGTATTCCGAATTATATTTCTCAGAAGATTGCCCAAATAATTGGGTAAATACACTCAGAAATAAGATGACCAAAAATTTGTTCATAAATTATCTATTTGCCTTGTATGCTAATGTTATTCAAACTTTCAATTTCTAAAAAAACACACCTTTTATATAGTTTAAAAGGAATTTTCGAAGAAATGGTTTTAACCAAGTAAAATTAAGAGTGAAGATGATGCTTTTTGTAAGATGTTTTAAAAGTTTTAAACGTGAATCTGTTAAGATTATTTCATCAATTATTTTCTTCTCATCACCTATTTTTAGCACCTTTACACTAAATACAAAAGAGGTGGAGCACGTAATTCGTATAAAAAACGCTAAAATTTTTCAAAAAGATGCTTTAGTAATAGATGAAGTAGATTTTGAATTGGGTGAAACTGAGTTTATCTATTTGATTGGTAAAACAGGAAGTGGTAAAAGTAGTTTATTGAAAACAATTTACGGTGAAGTTCCTTTGAAAGAAGGAGAGGGAATGGTTTGTGGGTATGATTTACGCAACCTAAAAAAGAAAGATGTTCCAATGCTTCGAAGAAAATTAGGTGTTGTATTTCAAGACTTCCAATTATTGACAGATAGATCAGTTTTACAAAACTTGTTTTTTGTCATGGGTGCTACAGGTTGGAAAGATAAAAAATTAATGGAGGCCCGTTGTAGAGATATTTTACAGTTGGTAGGAATTGAACATAAAATTAATGTGATGCCTCATGCACTTTCAGGTGGGGAACAACAAAGAGTTTCTATTGCAAGAGCCTTGATTAATAAACCAAAATTAATTTTAGCGGATGAGCCTACTGGAAATTTAGATCCAGAGACTTCAGAGGAAATTATGCGTTTATTATTAGCTGTTGCAAAAGAAGAAAAATCAGCTGTTTTAATGGCTACTCATGATATGACAATGGTTGAGAAATATCCTGGAAGAGTTGCAAGGGTTGAGAATGGTAAGATAAAAGAAATTAATACTTTAAACCGTTTTAATCCGTTTGAACAATTTAATTTTTCAGAAGAGTAAATTCTTAATATTTAATATTAAGGCTGTTTCAAAAGAACAGCCTTTTTTTATTCAAATTAATCTAAAATTTTAATTCCCGTTAATACTTGAAATTGAAAACCTGAAGCATCAGTCATTCTTTCAAAGTTTACTGTCAATTGTTTTCCAATCATCAGTATTTCAGTTTTTTGTAAAGTCTTAATGTTTTCATCAATAGCTTGAACCATTAATGCAGATATATAACCATCCTTTTTATTTTCTCCAACTGTTAGAAATAAATCTTTACCAGTTTCAACAAATCCTTGAAAAGTAGTAATGAATTCCCCTCTTTGATTTAATGCATCTTCAGCATTTTTTGAAGAGCAATTTATCGTTTTACATTTCATGAAAAGCATTTGATCCAATTCTTCTTCAAAATTTGCTTCTCTAAATTTTGATTTTACAGCTAATCGTTCATTTTTATAATATGAAATTCGTTCAACAAATTTTGGTTTCACATTTGAATGATCTTCAAATCGTTCTTTTGATACAATCTTGATCCCATCTTTAAAATAAAATGAAGTTGTTCCATATTCTTTTGTTTGCCCGTTTACATATCTTTGAACTAGCTTTACTATTTTTTTCTTTCCATCTAAAAATGCCGAAACTTCAAATTCTGAACCATCTTCTTTTGTGAATGATAAACTTCCAACTTCCATTAACGTGTCATTCATGTCAATTTCAGCAACAAATTTTTCATATTCATCTTCATTTTTTAATGGTGTGTACTCAGAGTTTGTATCTATTCCTGAATTTTCTTCATTTGACGAGCAAGAAGCTAAAATGATAGAAATGACTATGTAAAGAAATATATTTGAAGTTTTCATATTTGTTTTTTTATTTAAAATGCAAGAAGTTGCAAAAGTAACAAGTTTTCAGAATTATTTGAAGCTAATATAATCATTTGGATTAACGCTATTTTGATTATACCAAAGCTCAAAACTTAAATGAGGCTCAATTTGGCCGTTACCGTATTTACCTACTATACCAATTGGATCGCCAGTTTGAACTCTAGCTCCTGATTTTTTAAGTGATATTTTAGCATGTTTATAGATTGATATATAATCATTTGGATGTTTAATAATAATAGTGTAACCATCTTTGGAGGTATATCCTGTAAAGATAACTGTTCCAGCAAAACATGCTTTTATGCTCATGTCCTTTAAGGTTTTAATTTCTATGGAAGGATGTTTTTCTAAATCAAAAGCACTAATTATTTTACCATCAACTGGATTAGAAAAGATTGTTCGTTTATTAAATTTATTATTTTTTTTGTGAACAGAAGTTTGCATGTCTTCCTTTACTTTTTTTGCTATTTCTATTTCGTTTTTAGACAGTTTTCCCTCTTGTTTTGGTAAAATAATTTGCTGCATTTCCGGAATCTCTGAACTAAAAGAATCAGCAATAATTTCGCCATTTAATACTTTTTTGATATTTGAAATATATGATTCTTGATATTCTATTTGGGAAGTTAATTTTTGAATTTTCTGTTCTTGTTTAATTAATTCTTGACGGTCAATTGACACGTCATTTTTTAAAGAATAACCTGAAAAAAATCCTTTTGTAATAAATGAGAATAGCAATCCAACAACAATAATTATTAAAAAAACAAGCGAATACAATTGTATTTTACTACTTGTAATCGTCCATTTTACTTCAAAATTATCAGGGTTTGTGATTACTATTCGAAGTTGTTCTTTTAAATTTTCAATTCTATTTTTTAACCAAGTCATTTTTTTATATTAGAATCAAAGCAATAATTTGACTTATTTTGCAGTTAATCAATTGTTAAATAATTACAAAATCTAAATTATTACAACTGTAAAAGTAACGAAATCATTAAATTTACGTCTATATTAATAAGATGAAATTTTTAACTTTAAGTATATTATCTTTTTTTGTAGTTTTTTGTTCGTTTGGACAATTAACTACGAGCGTTAATACTGCTGGGAGTTTAGTTCAAAATGTTCTTCTAGGGCCTGGTGTGACAGTGTCTAATATTCAATACAATGGGGTCGCAACTGCTATAGGCTCTTTCAATGCTACTGGAACGAACTTAGGTATTTCTTCTGGAATTGTAATGACTACCGGGACGATATACAATAATGGAAGTGGTCCACAAGGACCAAATAATGTTGGAAATTCAGGTGTAAATAATAATTCTCCAGGTTTACCATTATTAACCAATCTAGTAAATGGAGCTCAAACATTCAACGCTGCAGTACTTCAGTTTGATTTTATCCCCTATTCTGATACAGTTAAATTTAAATACGTTTTTGGTTCAGAAGAGTATCCAGAATTTGTAAATGCAGGTTTCAATGATGTTTTTGGATTTTTTATCTCAGGACCAGGTATTTCAGGTCAACAAAATATCGCCAAATTACCGGGCGGTACTCCAGTGACAATTGATAATGTAAATAGCGGAGCAAACGGTAGTTATTTTGTCTATAATGGAACTGGAAGTGAATCGCCTTATAATTCTTCAGCTTCTTACATTCAATATGATGGATTTACAAAACCTTTAGAAGCAGTTTCAAAGGTTCAATGCGGAGAGACATATCATTTAATTATTGCTGTTGCTGATGCAGGTGATGGTATTTATGATTCAGGAATATTCTTAGAGGCAAATAGTTTAAAATCACAAATGCCGATCGATATTTCTTATAATCTTTCTTATCAAGCATATTCTGATCCTAGTAAAATGATTGAAGGATGTGTTACAGCTAATTTTAATTTAATTCGTTCAGGTAATTCAACAACACTTGCCACTCCAGTATCTATCCCAGTATTTGTATCAGGTACAGCTACTCAAGGATCTGATTACACATCAAGTATTCCAGCAACAATAAACTTTGCAGCTGGTCAAACTACGGCAACTTTTTCTTTTAATGCTATAAATGATGGTGTTATAGAACCTGAGGAAAATGTTCATTTGTTATTTCCATTAGTAAATGCATGTGGTGATACAGTTCCAATTGAGTTTGATTTAAAAATTGAAGATGTTTTACCTGTAACTGTAACCGTCGAAGATACCAATGTATTGTGTTATGGAGATCCCGTAATTCTATATGCAACAGTATCAGGTGGAGCAGGACCATATACTTATGTATGGAATAATGGTGGTTCAACTTCAACTATTTCAGTAGCGCCATTAGTTACCACAACTTATACTTGTACAGTGACAGATAATTGTTTAAATCAGACTGTTAGTGACATAGGGACAGTATCAGTTCCAGTATATCCTCCTATTACATTGATTGAAACACCAGATATAACTCAGATTTGCCCTTATTTATATGATACTTTAACTGTTTACGCCCAAGGAGGTGCAGGCAGGTATACTTATCAATGGTCAAGTAGTGTTCCTGAATTTTTGGGTAGAGATACTATGCAAGCTATTCATCCTAGTGGTACAACTATTTATACTGTTATTGTTAAAGATCAGTGTGATTCTGTAAAAGCTGCTAATGTGATCTATATCGTCACTAGCCCACCTTTAGAACTAACTATGTCTCCAGTAATTGAAATCTGTCCTTTTGATTCGGCCCTTGTTTCAGTTCAAGCAATTGGAGGTTATGGTCAATATTATTATTCTTGGAGCAATAGTGGATCGACAAATTCAAGTCAATGGGTTCATCCTTTATCGACCACTTCATATACTGTTTCTGTTTCTGATGAATGTCAAACTTACGATGTGGACGGTACAACTTCAGTAGAAGTTATTAAACCAACAGCTGATTTTGTGATTTCTAGTTCACCTGTTTTTAATAATCTACCAATAACGTTTAACAATTTATCTATAAATGCTCAATCATATAATTGGACTTTTGGAAATGGAAATAGTTCTAGCTTGAATTCTCCAAATAATGAATATGTTGATCCAGGATATTATACTGTTACACTTATTGCAACTGATCATTTAGGTTGTAAAGACACAACTGCAAAAGTTATTTTTATCGAAGAGGAGCATTATATTTATGTACCGAATAGTTTTACACCAGATAAAAATCGCTTTAATAATTCATTTAGAGCAAGTACAGTCGGAATCAATGAATTAACAGTTTCAATATTCAATAGATGGGGAGAACTAGTTTACACTTCTGATCGTGTAGATTTTTCTTGGGATGGTACTTATGAAAGTGTTGAAGCAAAGAGTGATACATATATTTATGAAATTAAATATATTTCAAATTCAGGCTATCAAGATACAATCATTGGTCACGTTAATTTATTAAGATAATTGATTCTTTTTTAGAATTTAAACATCTTTCAAGCGAAGTGTTTTCCTTATTTCAACTATTCAAATTATCTTTGCACCTAGAAAAAATTAAACAATGAGTATTTTAGAACTTTCCGAACAAGAAATTCAGCGTCGCGAGTCGTTGAAAAAATTGCGTGAGATGGGTATTGAACCTTATCCTGCAGAATTGTATCCAGTTACAGATCATGCTGCTAACATAAAGGAAAAGTTTGAAGATAAGAAGCAGGTTTGCATTGCTGGACGTTTAATGAGTCAACGTGTAATGGGAAAAGCTTCTTTTGCTGAAATTTTAGATTCAACAGGAAGAATTCAAGTATATTTTAACCGTGATGAAATTTGTCCAGGAGAAGATAAAACACTTTATAATGAGGTTTTCAAGAAGTTATTAGATCTTGGAGATTTTATAGGGATCAAAGGTTATTTATTTACAACGCAAGTTGGTGAAATATCTGTGCATGTTGAAGAATTTACGTTATTGAGTAAATCTTTGAAACCACTTCCTCTTCCAAAAACAGATGCTGATGGAAAAGTTCATGATGCATTTACAGATCCTGAATTAAGATACAGACAACGTTATGTTGATTTAGTCGTAAATCCTTCAGTTAAAGATACGTTTATTAAACGTTCAAAAACGATAGCATCTATGCGTCATTTCTTTAATGATAAAGGATATATGGAAGTTGAAACACCAATCTTGCAACCAATTGCAGGTGGTGCAACTGCTAGACCATTTATGACACATCACAATGCATTAGATGTTCCATTATATTTAAGAATTGCAAACGAATTATACTTAAAAAGATTAATCGTTGGTGGTTTTGAAGGTGTATACGAATTTGCAAAAGATTTCCGTAACGAAGGAATGGATAGAACACACAATCCTGAGTTTACAGTAATGGAAATTTATGTAGCCTACAAAGACTACAATTGGATGATGGACTTCACTGAACAAATGATTGAAAAAGTTGCTTTAGATGTTGTTGGAAGCACTTCTGTTCAAGTAGGTGAAAATACAATTTCTTTGAAAGCTCCTTTCAAAAGAGTGACAATGCGTGATTCAATTTTAGAATTTACAGGATTTGATATCAATGGTAAATCGGAAGAAGAATTACATGCTGCATGTAAATCAATGGGAATTGAGACAGATGCAACAATGGGGAAAGGAAAATTAATCGATGAAATTTTCGGTGAAAAATGTGAAGGAAACTATATCCAACCAACATTTATAACTGACTACCCAATCGAAATGTCTCCGTTATGTAAACGCCACAGAGAAAATCCAGAATTAACAGAGCGTTTTGAGTTAATGGTGAATGGTAAAGAAATTGCAAATGCTTATTCTGAATTAAATGACCCAATTGATCAAAGAGAACGTTTCGAAGAGCAAATGCGTTTATCAGAAAAAGGTGATGATGAAGCAATGTTTATCGATCAAGATTTCTTAAGAGCATTGGAATTTGGGATGCCTCCAACATCAGGAATGGGAATTGGTATTGATCGTTTAGTGATGCTTTTAACGAATAATTCATCTATTCAAGAAGTATTGTTCTTCCCTCAAATGAGACCAGAGAAATTTGGTGAAAAGAAGGCTGTAGAATTAGAAGAGAATGAAAAAGTAATATTCGATATTCTTTCTCAATTTAAAACAATGAATTTAGAGGAATTAAAAGAAAAATCGGCTTTATCAAACAAACAATGGGATAAAGGAATTAAGTCTTTAGCTCAATTAGGTTTGACTAAAGTGACTAAAACAGATGATTCTTTAATCGTTGAAATGATATAATAAAATTAAATATAAAAACTGGAGAGCTATCTAATTTAGATAGCTCTTTTTG
>Ga0315907_10003183_pt1 | contig 19681 bp, 18 predicted proteins | sample LakEriMetagenome_3_FD_203525 | JGI IMG/M metagenome (GOLD analysis project Ga0315907, IMG submission 203525) | Freshwater fungal communities from buoy surface, Lake Erie, Ohio, United States - Buoy 12 MA123 | ecosystem: Environmental > Aquatic > Freshwater > Lake > Lake biofilm | place: USA... | reverse complement strand
TCGGCATCGACATGAACACCGACCACACGCTGGAAGAAGTCGGCAAGCAGTTCGACGTCACCCGCGAACGCATCCGCCAGATCGAAGCCAAGGCCCTGCGCAAGCTGCGCCATCCTTCGCGCGCCGACATTATGCGATCGTTCCTTGACTCGGACAATCCGTAAGCTTTGCGGGCCTATAGCTCAGCGGTTAGAGCAGGGGACTCATAATCCCTTGGTCCTAGGTTCAAATCCTAGTGGGCCCACCAAACAAAACCCCGCCTGATGGCGGGGTTTTTTGGGCTAGGCCATTAAAACTGCCAACCTAAAGCCACGGTTGCCGCCCAGGGTTGATAGTCGGCGCGAATCTCGCCAAAGGCACCGTCTTCGCTGTCCAATCGCACCGATGATGCCGTCAGATAACGCAGTCCAGCATCCATGAAAAAACGCTCGCCGAGCCGGTAGCGTGCCCCGAACAGCAGTTGCAACGCCGTATCTGAACCGCTGTAGGAGCGTTCGATGCCATTGTTCTCGAAATCAATATCCACCTCCGTGAGCTTTACAACGCCGGCGCCGAGGTAGGTAGTGGTGTGCGTAGAGCCGAACAAATCGAAATCATAGAGGACATTGAGCGCAAGCCCGGTTGAGGCATAATCACCTTTTCCAACCGGTGCCGGCGGCAACAGCCCGGGGTCCTTGGCATCGACGGTTTGATAGATGAACTCGCCTTCCACCCGCCAGCCAGAGGGAAAGCCATAGCCCAACGCTGCGCCAGCCAATAAGCCAGATGAAAGTCGGCTGTTCGCCGTCTGAGGGTTGCCGTTCCCGGTAAAGTCCAAAGCTTGATCGGATTGCGACGCTACACCGAAAATGGCGGTTGTGTACCAGCCGCCTTCGTTGGCATAGACGCTTTCAGGCGCCGATGCCAGCGCCAGCAGGGTCAGGGCGCAGGGTATTTTGAAAAGATTCATACGGGGTCCTCAGGTTCTGATTGAGCGGGCAGGATGCCTCGCCTTTTTATTCTAAATTTTGCTAATCGGTAGTTTGTGAAGAAAAACAAGCAATTGCATGAGTGGCTTGTTTCTTGCACCAAAGGCAGACGAGGGCATCGACACATTCACGCAGCCGTAACGTAAAATCAGTCCATGTTCATCATGTCCTTGCGTCGTCAGGTGGTTTATTTGACCTTGTGCCTGGCGTTGTTGTTTGCCATCCTCGAGCCTCAGTCATCGCGTGGACTTGTTTTTGGTTGGGCCTTGGGCTTTTGGCTTGCACACATCGGCTGCGGACTACTGTTGGCCGTGGTTGCAGCCCGCGTGCTGACCCGTTGTTCCGCCTTGCACACATGGCCAGCTTGGTTGCAATTGCTGTTGGCCGGCTTATTCGGAAGCTTGGCTTTTGCACCAGTGGCCCTGGGCTTGGGGGCGATGTTTCCGTCCACCTCGGACACAATGATGTCCGATGACTGGTTGGACGTTTGGGAGCTGGCCGGTGGTTGGCAAGCATTGGTTGCCGAATGGCTGCAGTTGCTGCCCAGTTATTTGTGTGCTTGGATGCTCATCAATGCCGTGCCTCTGGTGCAGATGGCTGCGCCGAATTTGGTACCTGCACAGGCTCAGCCGGTTCTTGATTCAGATACACGTGCAGTAAATCCTCCGGACGCAAGTACCGATTGGCTTAATCAATTGCCGATTGCGATTGGACGTAGTCTGTTAAGAATTGAAGCCGATTTGCATTATCTGAAGGTATTTACCGAAAATGGCCGCGTCATGCTGCTGGGTAATCTATCGGCGGCGACCGAACAGCTGGGCGAGCTTGGAATCCGTGTTCACCGATCGCATTGGGTTGCCATCGATCAGGTCAAGCGGGTGCACCGCACAAGCAAAGGCTGGTGCTGCGAGCTTAGGGACGGAAGCAAAATCCCCGTCAGCCGCCGTCGCCTGCGTGAAGTGCATGACCGTTTAGGTCGTGATTTCGTGACCAACTGATTCGAAGGCCGGTATTGCCCTCACCTGATGGCCCTGCGCTATGATGGTGTGAACACTCGGGGAAAGAGATGCTGCAGACCGTTGAACACGTTACCTCGAAATACCCCGCCTGGAGCATTATCTGGCTGCATGGCCTCGGTGCTGACGGCAACGACTTCGCGCCGATCGTGCCCGAGCTGGTGCGCGACGGCTGGCCGGGCATCCGCTTCGTGTTCCCGCACGCGCCGGTGCGGCCGGTCACCATCAACGGCGGCATGGCCATGAGGGCCTGGTACGACATCGTCGGGGTCGAAATCGACAAACGCGCCGATGAGGCCGGCATCCGCGAATCGATGGCGGAGTTGGATGCGCTGATCGGCCGCGAGCGCGACCGCGGCATTCCCTTATCGCGCATCCTCCTGGCCGGCTTCTCGCAGGGCGGCGCCGTGGTGCTGGCACATGCGCTGCGAATGCGCCTGCCGATCGCCGGTGTGGCCGCGCTGTCCACCTATCTGCCGCTCGGCCCGGCCAATGCCAGCGAGCTGACCGAAGCCGCCAAGGCCATTCCGGTGTTCATGGCGCATGGCCGGCAGGATCCGGTGGTGCCCTTGGCCTTGGGCGAGCGCAGCTGCCAGCAGCTGCAGGCACTCGGTCTCGGAGTTGAATTCAAGACCTATCCGATGCCGCACAGCGTCTGTGCCGAGGAGATCCGCGATCTCGGCGACTGGCTGAGCGCCCGTTTCAGTCTGCGATGACGACCGACAGCCGCTCCCATCTGCCTGATTTCTGCCGTCTGCCGCGCATCGCGGCGGTCTGCGGCATCACCCAGCTGGCGGTGATCCTGCTGTTTCTGTCCCCGTTGGGGGTTTATCCGGCCAGCTTGACCAGCTTTCTGGCGGCGTCCGCATTCGCACAGTGGCTGGCGCTGGCCTCGGCACTGCTGCTGTGCAAAGCCGGTCCGGTATTGTCGCACTTCAGTTCACCGCTGTCGTACGCGCTGGCGGCCACGCTCAGTGGCATGCTCTCGGCGCTGGCGGCCTGGCTGGTGTATGTCCTCGACCGCGAGTTTCAGTACCGCGCGCTGCAGCATCTGCATCCGGCGCAGTTCTGTTTAGGTACCGCGTTGATGATGGCGCTGCTCTCGGCGGTGATGCTGCGCTATTTCTATGTGCGCGACCAGTGGCGCGACCAGGTCCGTGCCAATGCCAAAGCCTCGCTGCAGGCCCTGCAGGCGCGCATCAATCCACACTTTCTGTTCAACTCGATGAACACCATCGCCGCATTGGTGCGGCGCGATCCGCACACCGCGGAATCGGCTATCGAAGACCTGTCCGACCTGTTTCGCGCAGCACTCGGTGATGAAAATGCCGAAGCTACCTTGGCCGAGGAACTGCAGATTGCACGGCAATATCTGGCTATTGAGCAACTGCGGCTCGGCACACGCCTGCGCCTTGACTGGCAATTGGCTGCCGATCTTCCGATGCAAATTCGCATGCCACGCCTGACCCTGCAACCGCTTTTCGAGAATGCGGTCATCCACGGCATTGCCGGCCTGCCGGAAGGCGGCGAGATCGAGGTCGTGGCGAAGGCTGCCGATGGCCGCGTGCAATTGACCATCAGCAACCCGTTGCCGCCCGGCAATCCGACGGTCGGCCATGGCCATGCCCTCGACTCCATCCGCCGTCGTCTGGCGCTGTATTACGGCGCACCTGCCAGCCTGACCGAAACTACCGATAACGGCCGCTTCAGCATCCAGCTTGGAATTCCGAATGAACCGGCCGCTTGATATCGTCGTGGTCGATGATGAACCCTTGGCGGCCGAGCGTCTGGCCGGCTTTCTGGCCGACATGCCGGACTGCCGCGTGCAGGCACTCGCCGTCAATGCCGTGCAGGCCTTCCAGATTGCGCAGACGCAGACGCCGGAGCTGATGCTGCTCGACATCGCCATGCCGGGGGAATCCGGGCTGGATCTGGCCAAGCGCCTGCAGCAATTGCCGAATCCGCCGCTGGTGGTGTTCTGCACGGCTTTCGATCAGCATGCCGTGGCGGCGTTCGAAGCCCAGGCCGTGGATTACCTACTCAAACCGGTCCGCCGCGAACGCCTGCGCGAAAGCATCGAGCGCGTCATCCGCCTGAAGCGCACGTCGGCCACCGATGATGGCAGGGATTTCGTGGCCGCCTCGTTCGGCGGTATCATCCGCCGCATTGCATTGGCCGACATCCATTACCTGCATGCCGATGATAAATACACCATCGTGCATCACCGTGGCGGCGAGCACGTGCTCGACCAGTCGCTCAAGGATCTGGAACAGCAGCATCCGATGCGCTTGCTGCGCATCCACCGAAACTGCCTGGTCAACCGCGCACAGCTGGCCGAACTGCACCGTGACGGCGACGGCCGGATCTGGGCGCATCTCAAGGACAGCCCGACGCCGCTCGAAGTCAGCCGGCGCTGTGCCGGCGAACTGAAGGACTGGTTCAAGGGAAATTGATGCGTGGCTGCGCCGGCAATGCGATAATGGCCCGATGAAAACGCTCCGACTGGCCACCCGTGAAAGTACGCTCGCGCTCTGGCAGACCGACCATGTCGCCGGCCTGCTGCGCGCCGCCCATCCCGGGCTGCAGGTTGAACTGGTGCCGATGACCACCCGCGGTGACCAGATTCTCGATGTGTCATTGTCGAAAATCGGTGGCAAGGGCCTGTTCCTGAAAGAGCTGGAAGTGGCCATGCTGGAAGGCCACGCCGACGCCGCCGTGCACTCCCTGAAGGATGTGCCGATGCAGCTCGAACCGGAGTTTTCCCTGGCCGCGGTGCTTGCGCGTGACAATCCCTTCGATGCCTTCATTTCGGAACATTTCGCGGCCATGGCCGAGTTGCCAATCGGCGCCGTGGTCGGCACCTCTTCGCAGCGCCGGCAGGTGCAGCTGAAACAGCGGCGCCCGGATCTTCAGGTGCGCGATCTGCGCGGCAACATCAATACCCGTCTGGCCAAATGCGCGGCCGGCGATTACGACGCCATCATCCTGGCCTGCGCCGGGCTTGAGCGGCTCGGTCTGCATTCTCAAATTCGTTCGCAATTGGCGCCGCCGCAATGGTGGCCGGCGGTGGCGCAGGGCGCCATCGCCGTGGAGTGCCGCAGCGATGATCCGGACACCGCCGCCCTGTTCGCCGCACTCAATCATCGCCCGACCGAATTACGCGTGCGTGCCGAGCGCGCCATGAATCTGGCGCTGCATGGATCCTGCCACGTGCCGGTGGCTGGCTATGCCGAATTGCAGGGTGAACGCCTTCAGCTCAGCGGATGGGTCGGCGATGCTGAAAATATCCGCTCCATCGCTGCTTCGGCCGAAGGCGATGCCGCGGATCCCGAAGCGCTCGGTCGTGCGGTGGCGGAAAAACTGTTCGTACAGGGCGCGGCGGAGTTGCTTCGTTTTTAAACGCTCCGTCCGGCATCACGCCGGTCAGTAATACAGACTCACCACATGTTTCGCCTCGGCGAAGAACAGCCAACGCCCGATGAACACGCCGAGCATGCCAGATATCGCGGCGATGCTATAGAGCCAGGGCAGATTCAGCGTCCATGCGCCGAGACAGGCGATCAGCGGAAGAGCGAAACCGAACCCTCGGCAGCATTCGCGAAAAACCGCGCTGTGCTTGCGGGCCAGCACGTGCACCATTTCCCGGGTGATGTAATTCGCTTCGGTATGCGGATGTTCGAACACACGCACGCTGCGTTCCTGCGGCAGTCCCAGCGCGCTGCTACGCGACACTGCCAGCGGAAGGTCGTTGTTGCGCCAGTAGCGGGTCATCAGCCAGAGAATCAGCATCGCGAAAACCGCCAGTACCGGCGCGAAGGTCCAGATGGCGTAGATGCTGGCCAGCCACAGGCCGCCGGTATAGATGCTGCTCATCAGATAAATCGGAACCACGGTCACATGCTGCCATGCGGGTACCGTGTTCAGGCTCCGGTAGATCATCACGGTGCAGACCACGGTGGCCATGCTAAGCGTCATCAATAATACGGCTAGGATTTTCTGCACTGGGCCATGCATCGGAAAAAACAGCAGTGCCGCCGCTGGCAGGTAACACAGCACGGCCAGCACACCCTCGCGTGACAGCCAGGAACTGCGCCACTGCGAGAACGCCCGCCAGGCGCGTTCGCGCCGGCCCAGATGCAGGGTCGAGCTGAGCAATCCGGCGGTCACGAACAGGGCACCCATGCCGAGCGTAACGTAATCACGGATGCCGAAATCGCGGTCGTGCCCCAACAGGGAGGCGCCGAACCAGAACCACAGGCCGTAACCGGTGCCCGACAGCGTGCTGAAGAAAATGACGGACAGGGCAGGATGCATCAGCGACTCAGGATTTTGTCGAGCCAGCGCAGGGCGCTGGGCAGTTGGGCGGGATCGAGACGTTCGGTTACCGACTCGGTGCAGACCGGCTGTTTGCTGCGCGCCGGCAGATAGCGGTTGACCGGCTGGTAGCCGAGCTCCGGCATCAAGGCCATGCCGCCGCGCTCGCGCGAACGGACCGAGACTTCGGAATCCGGGTCATTGAAGTCGCCGAAGCCGCGGGCCCGTGTCGGGCAGGCCTGTACGCAGGCCGGTTGCCGTTGTGCCTCGGGAATGCTGTCGTTGTAGATGCGGTCGACGCACAGCGTGCATTTCTTCATGATGCCTTCGCTCGGCGAATATTCGCGAGCACCGTACGGACAGGCCCAGGAGCACAGCTTGCAGCCGATGCAGGTGTCCGGATTGATCAGCACGATGCCGTCTTCGGCGCGTTTGTAGCTGGCACCGGTCGGGCACACGCTGACGCAGGCCGGTGTTTCGCAATGCAGGCAGGAACGCGGGAAATGCAGGGTACTGGCGGGCTGGGCATCAAGCGCCTCCAGCTCGTAACTGTGCACGCGGTTGAACCAGACGCCATCCGGCGCTGCGCCGTAGGCATCACTGTCCGGCAGCGGCGCGGAAATGCCCTGGTCGTTCCATTCCTTGCAGGCCACCGCGCAGGCGTGGCAACCGACGCAGATGTCGAGATCGATCAGCAGACCGAGCTTCTTGCCGCCGGCGGCCGGCAATGCGGTCATGCCGGCGCTCCCAGCGGCGTGAACTGCGGTGTACTGAATGATTGCGGTGCCACTTTGCGCAGCGCCACCCGCAGATCGAACCAGGCCGCCTGTCCGGTAATCGGATCGGCGTTGGCGTAATCGGCATTCGGAGTCAGATCGGAAATCAGCGGGTTGAGCAGGAAGCCTTGGTTGCTTTCCGGCGCATCCGCCGAAAGGCCCCACGTGCGTTTGCGTTTGCCGAGCGCGTTCCAGGTCCACACCGTATCGGGCTGCACGTTGTTGGTCAGTTTCACCGGCACGGTGATGGCGCTCAGATGCGAACGCAGTTCCGCCCAGTCGCCATCGGCCAGGCCGTAACGCGCTGCGGTGTCGGGATGCAGGTAAAGAAAATTGCGCGCCATGATCTGCCGCAGCCAGGCGTTCTGCGATCCCCAGGCGTGATACATGAAGGGCGGACGCTGGGTCAGCGCATGCAGCGGGAATTCGGTGGAATCGGTCTGTGCGTGTTCGAACGGCGCATACCAGAAAGGCAAGGGATCGAAATAACGGCGCACGCGCTCGCGCTCGGCATCGGGCGGCTGCACCGTGCCGAAACCTTCGGCGGCAAGCCGGAATTTCTGCAGGGTTTCTGAGTACAGCTGCAGCACTACCGGTTCGGCGCTGGCGATGAAGCCCATTGCTTTCGCCCATTCCAGATAATCGCGGTTGGCCATTTTGAAATACCGTCCGGATTCCGGAACCGCGGCATGCCAGAAGCCGCCGTTGTCGATGTAGCGTTGCAGTTGTTCCGGATTCGGCGCGCCTTTGCCGTGGCTGTTGCCATCGCTGCCGCGCCAGCCGGCCAGCAGACCCACGCCCGGCGCACGCTCATGACGGACGATGTAATCGGCATAATCGCGGTACAGCGGCGCGCCATCGGCATGCACCAGACCGGGCAGGCCCAGACGCGCTCCCAGTTCGATCAGTACCGATTGGAAACCGCGTACATCGCGGTCCGGCGGCAGCACCGGATGCCGTAGCGCATCGGAGGCGCCGTCGGCATCGGAAATCGGGCGGTCCAGCATGCTGACCGCATCGAAGCGTTCCAAGTAGGTGGTGTCCGGCAGAATCAGGTCGGCATAAGCGCACATCTCGCTGGAATAGGCATCGGCGTAGATGATGTAGGGAATCCGGTAGTTGCCGCTATCGTCTTTGTCGGTCAGCCAGTGTAGGGTTTCATGCGTGTTCATCGCCGAATTCCAGCTCATGTTGGCCATGAACATCATCAGCACATCAATTTTCCCATGCGCACCGGAATGCGCATTACGCAGCACGGTGTGCATCATGCCGTGCACGGCCAGCGGGTATTTCCAGGAGTAGGCTTCATCCACCCGCAGCGGCTGCCCGGCGGCATCCACCAGCAAGTCTTCCGGACCGTGGATAAAACCCAGCGGCATCGCATTCAGCCGGCCTTCTGTGTCGCGCGTTCGGCCCGGCCGGTTGGCCGGCGGAATCGGACGCGGAAACGGCGGTTGGTAACGGAATGAACCCGGGGCGTCGACCGCACCGAGCAGTAACTGCAGCAGATGCAGGGCGCGACAGGTCTGGAAGCCGTTGGCATGCGCACTGATACCGCGCATGGCATGCATGGCCACCGGCCGCATCGGCATTTCGGTATGGCGGTTGCCGTTGCTGTCGGTCCAGGCAATCGGCAGGCTGCGCTTGTGATCGAATGCGGTCTTGGCCAGTTCGGCGGCAAGGCGCCGGATGGTTGTTGCCGGTACGCCACAGCTTTCGCTGGCCATTTCAGGCGAATAACCGTCACTGCCATAGCGCGCCAGCACAAGCTCGAACACCGGCTTGACCACGCGGCCATCGGCGAGCAGATGGGTGCCGTTGATGACCGGTGAGATGCCAGTGGCATCGGCTGGTGCTTCGGCGTTGGTATCCCGGTTCCAGCACAGAATGTGGCCCTCGGCGTCGCGCACAAACAGACCGTGTTCGGCGGTGCCTGGCGCTTCCACCACTAGATGATGGGCATTGCAGTAGCGCACCAGATAATCCAGATCAATCCGGCCATTGCGGATCAGCTCATGAATCAATGCCATCGCCAGCAGGCCGTCGGTGCCGGGCCGGATGCCGATCCATTCATCGGCAATGGCACCGTAGCCGGTGCGTACCGGATTGATCGCGACCACTTTCGCGCCGCGCGATTTCAGGCGGCCCAGACCGAGTTTGATCGGGTTCGAATCGTGGTCTTCGGCCACGCCCCAGAGCATCAGGTAGTCGGTGTGTTCCCAATCCGGTTCGCCGAATTCCCAGAAGCTGCCGCCGAGCGTGTACAGACCGCCGGCCGCCATGTTGACCGAACAGAAGCCGCCATGCGCGGCGTAGTTATATGTGCCGTATTGTTGCGCCCACCAGCCGGTCAGCGCCTGCGATTGGTCGCGCCCGGTGAAGAAGGCCAGACGGTTCGGATTGACGCCGCGCGCCGCCGCCAGTTTTTCCGTAGCCAGCTGCAGGGCTTCATCCCATTCGATTTCTTCAAACCGGTTTTCACCGCGCTCGCCGACGCGCTTCATCGGCTTTTTCAGGCGCGCCGGAGAGTAATGCTGTTTGATGCCGGCCGAACCCTTGGCGCAGATCACGCCGCGGTTGACCGGATGATCGGGGTTGCCCTCGATGTAGCGGACCTTGCCGTCCTTGAGATGGACCTGGATACCGCAACGGCAGGCACACATGTAGCAGGTGGTGCGTGCAATGCGGTCGCCGGGCGGATCGTTCAGGGCCAGTACGGGGTCGGTCATACCCTTATTGTGGCATAAACACCTATTGGGTTCGGCTTCAGCTGCCGAAGCTTTTCCAGAGCGTGCGCCCGCTGACCACGATGATCAGCAGACCGACCACGGCCATCATCGGCCGGTGTGGAACGCGTTTGGCGATCAGGCCGGCCAGCGGTGCCGCGCAGACGCCGCCGAGGGCCAGCGCCAGGACGATTTCCCAGTGATCCAGACCGATGCTGGCAATGAATACCGCCGATGCGGTCAGGGTCACGAAGAACTCGACGGCATTGACCGTGCCGATGGTATGACGCGTATGGTTTCCGCGTGCCAGCAGCGTCGAGGTCACGATCGGTCCCCAGCCGCCGCCGCCGATGGCATCGACTAGGCCACCGAAAAAGCCCAGCGGGCCAACGCGTTTTTCAACATGGATCGGGTTGATTTCCCGGAACGATTTCAGCAGGACATAGACGCCCATCAGCACCAGATAGCCGGCAATCCAGGGCTTGAGCATCTCGCCATCCAGTTCCGTCAGCACATAGGCGCCGATCCCGGCCCCGATCATGCCGGGAATGACCAGGCGCTTGAACAACGGGCTGTGCACGTTACCGAAGCTGTGATGCGAGACCGCCGAAGCGCCGGTGGTGAATGTTTCAGCCATGTGCACGGTGGCGCTGGCCGCCACCGGCGGTACGCCAGCCGCCAGCAGAAACGAGGAAGCGGTCAGCCCGTAGGCCATACCCAGCGCACCGTCGATCATCTGCGCGCCGAAGCCGATCAGCACGAACAGCAGGAAGGTTTGATCGATGAAATCGGGCATGGCGGAGTCCGGATGGGTATCGGGGTGTGCCCGTGCCCGACAATTTACTCCGTTACCGCCCGACAAGGCAAATAACGGAATGCTATGATGTGATGGAATGGACCGTTATGACCGCATATTCGCCTTGCACAAGCGCCTGAAAGCCGCGCGCTATCCGGTTGCCGCCGATACGCTGGAAGAGGAGCTCGGCTGTTCGCGCGCCACCCTGTACCGGGATGTCGGATTTCTGCGCGACGTGCTGCACGCCCCCTTGCTGAGTACCGATGCCGGCTTTTTCTACGACCGGTTGCAGATCGACCAGTTCGAACTGCCTGGCTTGTGGTTCAGCTCGGATGAGCTGCATGCCCTGCTGGCCACGCATGAACTGCTCAACCGCAGTGGCGCCGATGTGCTCGGCGGCGCGTTGGCGCCGCTGAAGAAACGCATCGATCTGCTGTTGGCCAATCAGAGCCAGGGCCGGCGCTGGCCGATCGAGCGCATCCGCGTGATCGGATCCTACACCCGCCAGCGTGATGAGGCTGCGTTCCGTCAGGTTGCCGGTGCGGTACTTTCACGCAAACGGCTGCGCTTCGATTACACCGCGCGCTCGACCGACCAGTTGACCACGCGCACGGTATCGCCGCAGCGGCTGACCCATTACCGTGATAACTGGTATCTGGATGCCTTGGATCATGAGCGCGATGCGCTGCGCAGTTTTTCGGTCGACCGCATGAAGCATGTCAGGGTGCTTGACGACGATGCCGAAGATGTCAGCGAGCATGAACTCAATCTGCAGCTGACCGATGGTTACGGCATCTTCTCCGGCGCCGCACGCAATACCGCCACTATCGTGTTTTCCGCCGAAGCGGCGCGCTGGGTTTCCGAGGAACACTGGCACTCGAAGCAGGAAGGCCGTTTTCTCGACGACGGCCGATACGAGCTGAAGGTGCCGTATTCCAATCCGCGTGAGTTGCTGATGGATGTGCTGCGTTACGGTGCCGATGCCGAAATCATCGCACCGGTTTCCCTGCGCGAGTCGGCCAAATCCAGTTTGCAGTTGGCGCTGTCCAATTACGGCGTTTAAGCGTCCGATGCGCAAGGATGACGGCAAAAGCATCGCCTTGGTCCTTGGTGCCGGAGGTGCACGCGGTCTGGCGCATATCGGCGTCATCGAGGAACTGCAGGCCCGCGGTTACCGAATCGAGGCGGTGATCGGTTGTTCCATGGGCGCACTGGTCGGTGGCATCTTCTGCGCCGGAGGCCTGCCCGAATACCGGCAATGGGCCTGTTCACTGACACGCCGGGAAGTGTTCCGTCTGGCCGATTTCGCATTCGGGCATCCCGGCTTCATCAAAGGCGACCGTGTCATCGGTGTGCTGCAGCAGCTGGTCGGCGAGCACCGCATCGAAGAATTGCCGATTGCATTCAAAGCCGTTGCCACCAGCCTCGATTCGCGCAGCAAGGTCTGGCTCGACAGCGGCCCGCTGTTCGATGCCATCCGCGCCTCGATCGCCATCCCGATGCTGCTCACGCCGCACCGCTATCATGGACAGGATCTGGTTGATGGCGGACTGCTGGCGCCATTACCGGTTTCGGGCGCGCGTGAATACACCGGACTGCGGGTCATTGCAGTCGACATCAACGCCGCGCATCCGGTGCACGCACCGCCGGCAACGACGGCGTCGGCACCGGAGGCCACTGACAGGGCCGAAGTCGGAAACCTGAGCGCAATCGAAACAGGCTGGACGCGCCTGCTGCAGAGCGTTGGCCGCGGCAATCCGGCGGCGCCGGGCGTGAAAGTCAACCGCAGTGTGATGGAGCTGATGTCGCGCTCGCTCAGCACTATGCACGGTTACATGACCGAAATGCAGCTTGCGCGCGACCCGCCCGATGTATTGATCGGCATCGCACACGATGCCTGTGCCATCTACGAATTCTGGCGCGCCGAGGAAATGATCGAGCTCGGCCGACAGGCAGCGGCGCGTGTCCTGGATCAGTCCGAAGCCGTCAGCTGATCCGGCGTCTGCGGCACGCGTTTCAGCGCGGCCGGATCATAGCCGTAAGCCCGCAGTTTTTCCTGCAGTCCGGACAGGGTGGCGTCGTCCATCACCGGGTCACGCGCGAACACCCAGGCCAGAGAGCGGTCCGGATTGCCGATCAAGGCCCAGCGGTAGTCGGGCGAGACTTCCAGAATCAGCAGCTGGGCCCGGATCAGTCCGCCCCAGAAGCGGACCTGCCAGTGGGTGTTGCGTGTGTCCGGATAAACCCGTGCCGTCGCCTGCATGCGCTTTTCCGGCTGGTCGAACGCCTTCCGGTAGGCGAAAACATTGTCGATGTTGCCATCCGGCTTGAGGGCATAGATGTCGGCGGTCGCCACTTTGCCGTTCTCGGCGAAATACGGAATGTGCGAAATCACCCACCAGCGCCCCATGTAGCGCTCGAGATCGACATCGGCACTGCTGGTCAGCGGCGCCGGCTTGCCGGATTTGGCATAGCTGTAGGCGGTCAGGCTCAGGCCGATGACCACGATTGCGATGAGGATTTTGCCCATGTGTCATGCTCCTAAAACACTAGGATGCGCCGGCACTGCTGAAGACGGTGTCAATTTCGGTCGCTCTCAGGATTTGAGAAGCCGCTGGCCGATACTGGCCTGAGACCCCTCCGGAGACCGCCATGAACGCTCAAATTTTCTTACGATACTGCTGGCAGCTGTCCCTCTTGGTACTGCTGGGGCTGGCGATGGTTCCTGATCTGCCATGGCGCCATGCCGCAGTCGGACTCTGGCCGCTTTGGCTGCTTGCTGCGCCGGTTTTGGCACTGGCACGCTTCCGGTGGGTGGCGCGTCGGTATGCGCCGGCCGCCCGTGTTTCGCAAGTGCTTGTTTTTCCGGCACCTCGCAAACAAACCAGGGGTGTATTCCGCAAGGCCGCGTGAAGCCGCACGGTGGCGGCGGGGGGATTTATGGTATTTTCGGATTCCCCGTTAATCGCTCAGGAATCGAATGCATGCGCCTTTCCGTCTTGATGATGTCCGCCGTTCTCATGGCTCCTGCCGAAGCCCAAGACATGAATGAAGATCCATATCTTTGGCTGGAGGGGGTAGAAGACACCAAGGCCTTGGATTGGGTGCGTGCCCGCAATGCCGTCTCCGAAAAGCAGCTGGCCGGCGATCCGGGTTTCGACGCCCTGCGCGGCAGCCTGCTGGAAATTCTCGATTCCAACGCCCGTATTCCCTACGTCAGCAAGATGGGTGGCTTCTACTACAATTTCTGGCGCGATAAAAACAATCCGCAGGGCGTCTGGCGCCGCACGACTCTGGCCGAGTACCGCAAGGAAGCGCCACGCTGGGAAGTGCTGCTCGATATCGATGCGCTGGGCAAGGCCGAAGGCGTCAATTGGGTCTGGGGCGGCGCCGATTGTCTGCGCCCGACCTACGACCGCTGCCTGATTTCGCTGTCGCGTGGCGGCGCCGATGCCGATGTGACCCGCGAGTTCGACGTCTCCGACAAGGCCTTCGTCGCAGGCGGTTTCTCTCGGCCCGAGGCCAAGGGTCAAATCGGCTGGATCGACACCGATACCGTTTATGTCAGTACCGACTTCGGATCCGGTTCCATGACCAGCTCCGGCTATCCGCGCATCGCCAAGGAATGGAAGCGCGGCACGCCAATGTCCGCGGCCAAAGCCGTCTATGAGGGCCAGGAATCCGACATTTCGGTCGGCGCCTACCGCGACCACACGCCGGGCTTCGAGCGTGACTTTGTTTACCGCGGCCTGACCTTTTACACCAACGAGCTGTATCTGCGCGGCAAGGACGGCGCTTTGCTCAAGCTCGATCTGCCGGACGGCGCCCAGAAAGGAGCGTTCCGTGAATGGCTGAGCGTGGAGCTGCGTCAGCCGTGGACAGTCGGCGGACGGGACTACATCGCCGGCAGTCTGCTGGCAATCCGTCTCGATGCGTTCCTGTCGGGTGCCCGGAATTTCGATGTATTGTTCGAGCCGGCGCAGAATACCTCGCTGGCCAGCAGCGCGGTGACCAAGGACCACGTGATTCTCAATGTGCTGGAAGACGTCAAGAACCGTCTGTATGTGCTGACGCCCGGAAACAATGGCTGGACCCGTACGCCGCTGGTCGGGGCCCCGGCTTTCGGCACGGTCGGCATCAGCGCCGTGGATGCCGAGGAGTCCAACGACTATTTCATGACCGTCACCGACTATCTGACCCCGACCTCGCTGCTGCTCGGAACGGTCGGCACAGCACCTGAAAAACTGAAGCAGCTGCCGGGCTTCTTCGATGCCAGCCAGCATGAAATCAGCCAGCAGTTCGCTACCAGCAAAGACGGCACCCGCGTGCCCTATTTCATGGTGTCGAAGAAAAATATGCTGCGTAACGGAAAAAATCCGACCCTGCTGTATGGGTATGGCGGCTTCGAAGTGTCGCTGACGCCGAATTATTCCGCTGGTGTGGGTCGGTCCTGGCTGAGCCAGGGTGGGGTATATGTGGTCGCCAACATCCGTGGCGGCGGCGAATACGGACCGCGTTGGCATCAGGCAGCATTGAAAGCCGACCGCAACAAAGCCTATGAAGACTTCGCGGCGGTGGCCGAAGACCTGATTGCACGCAAGATCACCACGCCCAAGCACCTGGGCATCCAGGGTGGCAGCAACGGCGGCCTGCTGATGGGCAACATGACCGTGATGTATCCGCAACTGTTCGGTGCTGTGGTCTGCCAGGTGCCGCTGCTGGACATGAAACGCTATCACAAGCTGCTGGCCGGTGCGTCATGGATGGCGGAATACGGCAATCCCGACACCGATGACTGGAGCTTCCTGAAGGCTTATTCGCCTTACCAGAACGTGCGCAAGGACGTACGCTATCCACCGGTGCTGTTCACCACATCGACCCGTGACGACCGCGTACATCCGGGCCATGCCCGCAAGATGATGGCACGCATGCAGGACCAGGGCCATGACGTGACCTATTACGAAAACATCGAAGGCGGCCATGGCGGCGCTGCCAACAACGCCCAGTCGGCTTATATGTCGGCACTGGCCTACACCTTCCTGAAACAGAAACTTTTCCCGGGGACCGAGCCATGAAATCCATCCGCAATGCCGTGCTGCTCGCCTCGTTTACCTGGAGTGCCCTCGTGTCCGCCGAATCCCCGAAACCGCCCGTGATCGCCAAGAAAGTGCATGCCGTGACCGCGCCGCACGGCGCCGTCCGCAATGATGATTACTACTGGCTGCGTGATGACACCCGCAAGAATCCGGAAATGCTGGCGGTGCTGAACGCCGAAAATGCCTACGCCGATGCGATGCTGATCTCGTCCAAGCCGACCGCGGACAAGTTGTACGCCGAAATCACCGGCCGCATCAAGCAGGATGATTCCTCGGTGCCGTTCCTGCGCAAAGGCTACTGGTATTACACCCGCTTCGAAACCGGCAAGGATTACGCCATCATCGCCCGCCGTAAAGGCAGCATGGATGCGCCGGAAGAAATCCTGTTCGACCAGAATGTCATGGCCGAGGGCAAGGGCTACTTCGCCATCGGCGATTATGAAATCAGCCCGGACAACCGCCTGGTGGCCTGGGCCGAAGATGCCGTCGGGCGCCGCCAGTACACGTTGCGCGTCAAGGATCTGGCCACTGGCAAGGTTTTTGCCGATACGGTCGAAAACATCGAAGCCAACATCATCTGGGCCGACGATAACCGCACTCTGTTCTACATCGAGAAGGATCCGGTCACGCTGCTCAGCAAACGGGTCAAGACCCATGTGCTGGGCAGTGCCGCCAAGGATGACGCCTTGGTGTATGAAGAGTCGGATGACAGCTTCTACATGGGCATCAGCCGTAGCCGCTCCGATGCCTACATCTGCATCGGCGTGCAGAGTACGGTCAGCTCGGAAATGCGTTGTACCTCCGCGGCCAAGCCCGGAAAATTCACTGTATTCGCACCCCGCCAGCGCGATGTCGAGTACAGTGCCGACCATCTCGATGGCCGCTGGGTCATCCGCACCAACTGGAACGCGCCGAACTACCGGCTGATGACGCGCGACGATACGGCCGCCGACGGTGACCGTAAGGCCTGGAAAGAGCTGGTACCGCACGCCGGGGATGTGTTCATCGAGGGCTTCGAGCTGTTCAAGGGCTACATCGCCATTGAAGAGCGTTCCAATGCGCTACTGCGCCTGCGCACGCTCGCCGCCGATGGCAAGAGCGCGTTTGTGGCCAGCGACGAGCCGGCCTACACCATGGGCCTGAACATCAACGCCGAACCGGACACCGACTGGCTGCGCTATGCCTATACCTCGCTGACCACGCCGAACACCGTCTACGAAGTGAACATGCGCACCGGCGAGCGCCGGCTGCTCAAGCGTGATCCGGTGCTGGGCGGCTACACGCCCGAGGATTACGTGACCGAACGCCTGTGGGCAACCGCCCGTGACGGCACCCGCATTCCGGTATCGCTGGTGTACAAGAAGGGTTTCAAAAAAGACGGCAAGGCCGCCCTGCTGCAGTACGCCTACGGCAGCTACGGCGCCAGCACCGACCCGCGCTTTTCGATCATCAACGTCAGCCTTCTCGACCGCGGCATGGTCTATGCCATCGCGCACATCCGCGGCGGTCAGGAAATGGGCCGTGCCTGGTACGACAACGGCAAATTGCTGAACAAGAAAAACACTTTTACCGACTTCATCGACGTCACCCGCTTCCTGGTCAAAGAAGGCTATGCCGCGAAGGACCGCGTTGCCGCTTACGGCGGTTCGGCCGGCGGCTTGCTGATGGGCGCCATCGCCAACATGGCACCGCAGGACTACACCCTGATCATTTCGCAGGTGCCGTTCGTGGATGTGGTCACCACCATGCTGGATGAAAGCATTCCATTGACCACCAACGAGTACGATGAGTGGGGCAATCCGGCCGACCGCAAATACTACGACTACATGCTGAGCTATTCGCCCTATGACAACCTGGAACGCAAGGCTTATCCGACCGTGTTCGTCGGCACCGGCCTGTGGGATTCGCAGGTGCAGTATTTCGAGCCGGCCAAATACGTGGCCAAGCTGCGCGAATTCAAGACCGGCCCGAATCCGGTCGTATTCCGGGTCAACATGGAAGCCGGCCACGGCGGTAAATCCGGGCGCTTCCGGCGCTATCAGGAAAGTGCCGAACAGTTCGCCTACATGCTTGAAGTACTGGGCGTTCACTAAGGCGCGACGCGAGATCAGTCCAGAGGGCCTGCAATGCAGGCCCTTTTTCATGCCTGCCGGGCCGGGAACGGCTATACTTTCCCCATGAAACGACACGCCCTGAGAACCCTCGTTGTACTGCTCTGCAGCAGCCTGTTGCTGGCCGCCTGCGGCAACAAAGGTCCATTGGTCAAACCCGAACCGGAAACGACCGAGGCCGGAGCCGCGCAGTGAGTTCCCTGCGTTTTGCCAAAATGCACGGTGCCGGCAATGATTTTGCCGTCATCGATTGCAGGGCCGGCGCAGCCCTTCCGGATGCCGAACAGATCCGTCGCATGGGCGACCGCCACTTCGGCATCGGATTCGATCAGCTGCTGACGATTGAAGCACCGCATTCGCAGAATGCCGTGGCGTCCTACCGCATCCTCAACCAGGACGGCAGTTTTGCCGGGCAGTGCGGTAACGGCGCGCGTTGCGTCGCGCACTGGCTGGTGCGCAGCGGCGTCACCACGGCGCCCGAATTCCTTCTCGACAGCCCGGCCGGTTTGATCCATATCCGCCGGAACGGAAACGATTATGTGCTCGGCATGGGGCATCCGCGTTTTTCGCCGGCGCAGATTCCCCTGCTGGCGGAAGCGCAAGCCTTGCAGTATTACCTGCCGCTGGATGGTGCGACGCACGCGTTTTCCGCGGTGTCCATGGGCAATCCGCATGCGGTGTTCCGGATCGACAGCATCCTGGATGCGCCGGTCGAACGCTGGGGCAAAGCGGTGCAGGCCGCCCAGGTGTTTCCTGAAGGTGTCAATGTCGGTTTTGCGGAAGTGCTGGACCGCGGCAACATCCGTCTGCGCGTTTACGAACGCGGCGTCGGCGAAACTCTGGCCTGCGGGTCCGGCGCCTGCGCGGCCGCGGTCAGTCTCATGCAGCAGAACCTGGTGGCGCGTTCGCTGGCGGTGCATTTGCCGGGTGGAACGCTTATGATTGATTGGCCGGACGATGCGGCGGCGGTCACCATGACCGGCCCTGCGGTCTGGGTCTATGACGGAGAATGGCGAGATGATTGACGACCGGGCGGAAAAACTGAGCGCGCACGAAGTGGCGGTGTGGCTGCGCCGACATCCGAACTTTCTTGCCCAGTTTCCCGATCTGGCACTCAGTCTGGTGGTGCCGAAGGAAGACGGCAAGACCGCTTCGCTGTCGTCCTATCAGTTGGACATCCTGCGCGACAAGAACCGTGACCTGACCCGCCGTCTGGGCGAGCTGGGCATGAACGCGCAGGACAACGAGCGCTTGACCCAGCATATCCATGCCCTCAGTCTCGCCCTGCTGCGCGCCCGTCAGCCTGCGGATGTGGTGCAGACGCTGGCGGCCTGTCTGAAGGAAGACTTCGCGGGTGAGAGCATCCGTGTCATCAGTTTTACGACGATTCCCGGCATGCTCGGTGACTGGTTCAGCCATATTCCCGCCGAAGACCCGCGCCTGCAGCCGTTTGCCGATTGTCTGGCCAATGGCGAGCCGATCTGCGGGCGCCTCAATCCGGAAAAACTGCCGGTGCTGTTCGGCGACGACCGCGTGCATACCCAATCCATCGCCCTGATTCCGGTCGCAGATGTCGGCTTGATCGCGGTCGGCAGCGCCGATCCGCACCGCTTCTATCCCGGCATGGGCACCCTGTTCCTGCGCTGGATCGGCGAACTGTTCCAGACGGCGTTGATCCAATCCCGGCGATGAGCGGCATCGCCGCCGGCATCGAACGATTCCTCGATCATCTGGCCGTTGAGCGGCAGGCCTCGCCGCACACCCTGAGCAACTACCGGCGCGATCTGATGGCCTGGCAGGACTATTGTCGGCAGCAGGACATCGATGATCCGGAGCAGCTGCAGTTCGCGCATATCCAGCAGTTCATGGCCCAGGAGC
>Ga0315907_10003182_pt1 | contig 19684 bp, 18 predicted proteins | sample LakEriMetagenome_3_FD_203525 | JGI IMG/M metagenome (GOLD analysis project Ga0315907, IMG submission 203525) | Freshwater fungal communities from buoy surface, Lake Erie, Ohio, United States - Buoy 12 MA123 | ecosystem: Environmental > Aquatic > Freshwater > Lake > Lake biofilm | place: USA... | reverse complement strand
CTTCTTCAATTACGCCCCCAACAAAATATGGGAGGCCACAGTTTGCGTACGAGACATATCCGCTCTTTTCGATAACAGTGATTTCTGCATCGTTATCAAGTCGGCGAAGACGAGTAGCTGCAGACATTCCGCCTGCAACGCCCCCGATAATTACGACCTTACTCATGCTTGAATCGCTCCTGCATTCACTAGGTCAACAAAACCGACTTGTGCATTTAACACGCTGGTAAAGCCAGCATCAGACATTTTTCCAGCCGCTACACCTGATCGGTTGCCGCTGCGGCAATAGAGAGCGTATGTAACGCTTTTGTCCAAGGATGCAATCGCAGAATCAAAGGATGAAGCTTGCACATCGATATTGAGTGCTCCAGCGATATGACCTTCGTTGAATTCTTCTGGGGTGCGAACATCAATTAGAACAACACCTTCTACTTGTGACTGGGTAATGAATTCTCCAGCTCCCAAATTGCTCACTCCTTCACTTGACGAGCACCCACTGAGTAAGAGGACTGAAGCGAATACACCTGCAATAACTTTTTTCACAATTCTCCTTATGCCAAGCTCAAGAAGAGCTTCTGCAATTTTTCGGTTGTCTCTACTTGGTTTCGGCCATCTTCGATAAGGCACTCTTTAAGGCTTGCTGAAATCAAAGTGAATGCAGCTGTATTAACTGCCTTTCCAACCGCTGCCATCTGATGCACAACTTCTTCGCAGCTTCTTCCCTCTTCAAGCATGCGAACCACAGCATTAACCTGTCCCTGTGCTCGCTTCATTCGCTTGATGATGGCCTCTAACTGCTCTTGATCTTCAAGTACGTGCGACTGCTTCTTTGTTGGCATCTTCATTTCTCCAGTTGTTTAACAGGTGCAACGGTCTTGTTCAGCAACGCCAGCGAGCGCTTCTTCAATGTGCTGGCCACAGCCATCCCAAGTAGCTTTCTTGCAACGATCACATGTAACGCGTGAACACATTTTCTTCTCACCTTCTGAGCCCTAAGGCACTGATTATTGGTCTAGTTATATATACCCCTAGGGGTATACGAGAAACATACCAGATCCCCTTGTTTTAGCAAATGAAGCGTGGGATTCGTCCGATAAACGGTTGCTTTCGCCTTAGACTGAACGACATGAGTCGCACCGCGGACCAAGAGTTAGAGGCCCACCAATCTCGAGTTGTTAAGACCCTGATTACTACTCAAGTACTCAACGGGGTCGGTGTTGCTGGCACAGTTGCCGCAGGATCTCTTCTGGTTGCATCAATCACAGATTCAGAAACACTTGCCGGTCTTGCTCAAACATTCTCAGTACTTGGCGCTGCAGCAATGGCGCTACCACTTGCTCGCTTAACTAACCGCGGCGGGCGCAGACTGGCCCTCTCTGCTGGACTTATCACCGGTCTTATCGGCTCCCTCTTTGCAATTACAGGTGGATCAACAGAGAACATCTATCTGATGCTGATGGGATCTTTTCTGGTTGGTGCAGCATCTGCATCCGGATATCAAGCTCGCTTTGCAGCGATTGATTTAGCTACACCTGATAACAGAGCTAAACAACTCTCGCTCGTTGTCTGGGGTTCAACGATTGGCGCGGTAACTGGCCCTAACTTGATGGAACCTTCAGGACGTATCGCTGAAAGTTTTGGTTTGCCGCCTTTAGTTGGTCCATACATCGTGAGCGCCTTTACTCTTGGACTAGCAGTTTTAGTGATCTATCTCTTTCTCCGTCCTGATCCATACTTGACGGCACATAAAGATGCTCATGAAGCTGGAACGGTGATTAAGAAGTCGTTCAAAGTTACCTTTGCTCATATCAAGAGCCACCCAGCCGCGCTCTTTGCAATTTCATCGATTGCAATAGGTCACCTCGTAATGGTTGGCGTAATGGTTATGACACCCGTGCATATGAAGCATGTCGATGTAACGCTACAAGTAATCGGTTTAGTTATCAGCATTCACGTACTTGGAATGTACGCCTTCTCTCCAGTTGTCGGAACATTGACCGACAGACTTGGTGCAGTTCGAGTTATTCAACTCGGTGTTCTCTTGCTCTTGATTTCAACCGTAGTTTCCGGCACCGCCGCTGCAGAAAATGCGATTCAGCTTGGTATCGGACTCTTCTTTTTGGGTCTGGGCTGGTCGTTTACCTTGATCGCTGGATCGACACTTTTATCTGCTTCGGTGGACGATGAAATGCGCCCATCATCGCAAGGAACAAGTGATCTCATCATGAATCTCATGGGGGCTGCAGGTGGAGCACTTGCTGGAGTAATCATTGGGTTTCTCAACTATGGCTGGCTTTGTTACTTTGCATCACTGCCTGTAATTGTCTTGGGTGTCTGGTCTTATAGATTAAAGAGATTAACTGCGTAATCCCATGTCAGAGTTTGAATTTACCGGTGCAGTATTTGAATGGCGTGGACCATCACCGTATTACTTCATTGAGATTCCTATCGATCAAAGCGTGAAGATTAAGGAACGAGCTTCTCAATTGACCTATGGCTGGGGGGTGATTCCAGTCACTGGTGAAATAGGAGATACTGAATTTACAACTTCGCTCATTCCAAAAGACGGTATCTACCTACTTCCTATCAAGAACGTGGTTCGATTGGGCGAAGGGCTAGAAGTCGATCAAGAAGTACAAGTTAAATTAACGCTCGGAAAGGTTTAAAATTAAAATTCAAAAATCTTTATTGCTGCTCGTGTTAACGCTTCCACTGATCAATGTATCTACTTCACCAGCTAATGCGCATACATCTCTTGAATTATCGACTCCACCAAATAATCAATCAATGGAATTAATGCCTACAGAACTATCTGCAACTTTTGACGAAGATCTCATCGAAATTGAAGGTGAGGTAGTAAATACTCTGGAACTTCAAAATGCGGATGGCGCCAACTACGAGCTTTCTTCTGCAACGATTGCTGGGCCTGTCGTATCGGCAAAAGTTGGAGATGGAGAGTACCCAGCAGGAGATTATCTTCTAAAATATAGAGTGGTCTCGGCTGATGGTCATCCCGTCACTGGAGAAATTAGTTTCTCAACTCAATCCGTCACCATAATTGGTTCTACACCTTCCGAACCTGTGACAACTTCCTACATTCCAGAACCTGTTGAATCATCTTCAAATACATTGTTTTTTCTGCTTGGCGGGCTCATGCTGCTAGTCGGTATACTTTTTGGAGTAAAGAGAAAACGAGATCGTGGCTCAAGCATTGGATAGTCTAAGTATGAGTTTGATTAAAGATCTTCACGCGTTAGCAAGGAAGAGCAGGTCTTCTGATCTTGGTCGCTTTTATAAGACTGGGCCTGGCGAATACGGCGAAGGTGATCGCTTTATCGGTGTAATTGTTCCCGATACTCGATTAATTGCTAAGAAATATATCGATCTATCCCTTGCTGAACTTGAGAAAGTAATCGACTCCCCTATTCATGAAGAACGGCTCTGCGGTCTGATCATCCTAACTCTTCGCTATAAGCGAGATAAGGATGAGCAATCCCGGAAGAAGATTTTCACCTTTTACATGAAGATGGTGCGAGCAGGACATGTAAACAATTGGGATTTAGTTGATGTGAGCGCTCCGATTATTGGTGATTACCTAATTTCAGATCCACGCCACATGGAGCTTTTAGAGAAGTTATCGCGGAGTAAAAGCCTCTGGCAACGTCGCATTGCAATGATCTTTACCTTCGCCTTCCTGCGCAAAGGAATAACCGGGCCAACGGTTGTCATTGCGGAGAACCTTTTAGATGATGACCAAGATTTGATTCATAAGGCTGTTGGCTGGATGTTGCGCGAAATGGGAAAGCGCGATCCATCTCTACTGCGATCATTCTTGAAAGAAAATGCCCCGCAAATGCCTCGGACAGCCCTTCGATATTCCATCGAAAAACTGCCCGAAAGCGAACGAAAGAGATGGTTGGCGATTAAGCCTTCACATCAAAACGATCGGCGTTCATAACCTTTGTCCATGCAGCGATAAAGTCTGCAACGAACTTTTCACGTGCATCATCTTGAGCATAAACCTCAGCGTATGCACGCAAGATTGAGTTCGATCCAAAGACGAGATCTACACGTGTTGCAGTAAATGCAACCTGACCTGTGGTGCGATTACGTAGGTTGTAAAGATTCTCTCCCGCTGGCTCCCAGATATAAGCCATATCGGTTAGATTGACGAAGAAGTCGGTAGTGAGTGCGCCTACTTTGTCGGTGAACACACCATTCTTTGAACCTGCGTGGTTTGCGCCAATGACGCGCAATCCACCAAGGAGAGCAGTCATTTCATGAGCAGTAAGGCCCATCAACTGTGCGCGATCAAGCATGAGTTCTTCTGCAGTGACTGCATAATCTTTCTTGAGCCAGTTACGGAATGCATCATGTGTTGGCTCAAGAACTTGAAATGATTCAACATCTGTCTGCTCTTGAGTTGCATCCCCGCGTCCTGGAGCAAATGGAACTGTTGCAGTGACACCAGCTGCTTTTGCTGCGCGCTCTACGCCAACATTTCCTGCCAAAACGATAACGTCGGCAAGGCTGGCACCAGTTGCAGTTGCAATTGGTTGTAGGGCTGCAAGTACACGCGCAAGACGTGCTGGCTCGTTACCTTCCCAATCTTTCTGCGGTGCAAGGCGAATACGTGCACCATTTGCACCACCGCGCATATCTGATCCGCGATACGTGCGAGCGCTATCCCATGCCGTTGCAACGAGATCTGCCACAGGAATATCGAGGGCTTCAATCTTTGCCTTCACATCTGCAACGTTGTAACTCTTATTGCCTACAGGAATCGGATCCTGCCAGATGAGATCTTCTGCAGGAACATCTGGTCCGATGTAGCGAACCTTTGGTCCCATGTCGCGGTGCGTTAACTTAAACCAAGCACGTGCAAATACATCATCGAAGTACGCAGGGTTTGCATAGAACTTCTCAGAAATTTCGCGATAGATCGGATCCATCTTCATCGCCATATCGGCATCAGTCATCATTGGGTTGTAGCGAATTGATGGATCTTCTACATCGACAGGCTTATCTTCTTCAGCAATATTGATTGGTTCCCACTGATTGGCACCAGCTGGAGACTTTGTAAGCTTCCATTCGTACTTAAGGAGAAGATCAAAGTAACCGTTATCCCACTGTGTTGGGTTTGTTGTCCATGCACCTTCGATACCGCTGGTGACGGTGTCGCGACCGACTGAGCGAGTTGAGTGGTTCATCCATCCCAAGCCACCTTCAACAATGTCAGCACCTTCTGGAGCTGGCCCAAGGTTTGATGCCTTTCCATTTCCGTGTGCCTTACCCACTGTGTGACCGCCTGCAGTAAGTGCCACAGTCTCTTCATCATTCATCGCCATACGCGCGAAAGTTTCACGGATATGAAGTGCGGTGCGCATTGGATCAGGTTGACCGTTAACACCTTCTGGATTTACATAGATCAAGCCCATATGGACAGCTGCAAGTGGATTTTCAAGTGTTGATGCATCATTGAGATCTGAATAACGATTCTCACTCGGTGCAAGAAATTCATCTTCAGATCCCCAGTAGATATCCATTTCTGGATGCCAGATATCAGGGCGACCAAATGCAAAACCAAATGTCTTAAAGCCCATTGATTCGTATGCAATATTTCCTGCCAAGATCATGAGATCTGCCCAACTGACTTTATTTCCATACTTCTTCTTAATTGGCCACAGAAGTCGGCGCGCTTTATCAAGGTTCGCGTTATCTGGCCACGAGTTAAGAGGAGCAAATCTTTGATTGCCGGTTCCAGCACCGCCGCGACCATCTGCTGTGCGATAAGAACCAGCTGAGTGCCATGCCATACGAATCATTAATCCGCCGTAATGACCCCAGTCGGCAGGCCACCATGACTGACTATCTGTCATGAGGTCGTGAAGATCTTTCTTGAGAGCAGCAACATCAAGTTTCTTTAGTTCGACTGCGTAATCAAAATCTGCGCCAAGTGGATTGGTCTTTGTATCGTGCTGATGCAAGATGTCCAGGTTTAGGGCGTTAGGCCACCAATGTGTATTGGTCTGCGCAACTGTTGTGAGCGCACCGTGTGCGACTGGGCATTTATCTGAATCTGTCATGAGAATTCCTCCACGATTGAGCGGCCTACTAATCTTTTTAGTCTAACTAGCCTCAGTTAGATTTGCCATTTGAAGAATATCCAATGCATCTACCCTTGTAGAATCACCCTATGGCAGTCTCAGATGGTGATCGTGAGAAGTTTTTTCCACTTATAGAGAAGAAATATGGCGAAAAGATGGCCTACTGGTTTGCCATCATGAAAAAGCTCCAGGGCCAGAAATATCCGGAGCAGATCGCTTATCTTCGTGAGAATTACGGCTTCAGCCAGGCTCACGCCAATGCCCTCGTGATGTATTCACGAGGTTCGACTTCTTCAAAGCGCCACGAGACGCCTGCTGCATACTTCAAGACCATTGACGCTAAGCAAGCAAAAAAAGTGAAAGAAATTATCAAGGTGATTACAACCAAGTACCCTGATTTGGAACTTGTGATGGCTTGGAATCAACCAATGCTCAAGCGAGGCACGGATTATGTCTTTGGCGCTTCAGTTTCAACAAATCACATTTCCATCGCTCCTTGGGGAGACGTTCTAAAAACCTTTGCTCCTAAGTTTGAGAAGCTTGAGGGCGTTAGAGTCACAAAGAAAACTGTTGCAGTTCCGATCGATTGGGAAGTTAACTCAAAGTTACTATTGGCTATGGTTGCAGCGCGACTCAAAGAGTTGAAGTAATTACTCTCTAATCATTCGTTGGTAGAACTTGCCGGGTTTTCTGGTGCTTTCCTGTGGTTCGCCCATAGCAGCAAAACCTAATCTTTCATATGCAGCAATTGCCTCGTAGTTATCCTGCCAAACGCCGAGTCCTTGCTTCTGCCACCCTCGATTTGCTGCGTGTAGATCTAGATAATTAAACATGACACGTAGTGCGCCGACACCGCGGTATGCAGGAACTGACCAGCACCCACCTATCCAACATGTTGCTCCAAAATCACCATCTAGAATTTCAATACTCATTATTGAAACATCTACACCTTCGGTGGAGGCAACAAGATGAGTCAGTTTAGAGAATTCATCTCTCCACTGTGGCTCTGAGAACTTGCTCATGTTTTCGAACGTCGCGCCAAATGCTTCTGGATTCTCTCGCAATGAACGTAGTCGGATATCTCGAAGTCGCTCCCACGCATCAGGAACCAACTCGAAGCAGACTGGACTATTCAAGATTCTGATCTGCCCAGAGGCAAATCGCGTCGTAGTGATATTTACCTAAACCTTCAGCTACTTCTTCATAAGAATCCCGATATGGAGAAGGCAGGATGTAGCTCATTGCAAGTGACTTATATGCCTCGCGGGTAGGTGTCCAGAACTGAAGACAGAACTCGTAGTGGCGTTTGACCAGCGCCTGCACGGCTTCATCTGAAACGGAAACATCTTCACGCATCTTTTCAGCAAACTCTTGAGTCAATTCTCCAAAGACAGCAGTGAAATTCTGGTTCTCTTCCTTGGAAAAGTTATTCTGATACTGCTCAGAATGAATCCCGAATTTCATGAAAGTATTCTACGGGTTGCCTTATGAGGCTCTCCAGCAGTACCAGGCGACAACACTTCGCATGCCGGCAAAGGGCTCCCCTAGAGCGCTGAGGACTTTTGGCTTTATTGGCTCTGAATTACCGTGCAAGTTATCCCATCCACGACGGACAGCAAGATCATCTACGGGCCAGACATCAAGGCGTCCTAATTGAAATATAAGGAACATCTCAACTGTCCAACGCCCTATTCCATAGAGTGGAAGCAACTCCTGGACTATTTCTTCATCAGATAAATGAGGGAATTTTCTAAAATTAATCTCACCCGAGAGCGATGCTTCTGTGAGTTCGCTAATGGTTCGAACCTTTGCACCCGTTAATCCGACTGACTGCAATTTCTTCAGTGAGAGTTCGCCAACTTTCTCTGCAGTAATCGACCCCCCGCACTTAACTTCTAATCGTCCGGTAATAGTTCTTGCGGCAGCAGTACTTACTTGCTGTGCAATAACAGAGCGAATCAGTGATTGATAGCTAGTGACTTTTGGTTTCTCTAGCCCAAATGTGCAGGGAGGTAAATCTTTGATTGCAGAGGCAAATGCAGAATCAATCTTTGCAATTTTGCGCTTGATTGATGCGAGCTCGTGAGCTCTATCTTGCGTCAAAGCTAACTACAGGCCGTTCTTAATCAAGTATTCCGCTGACTCTCTTAAAGAGACTTCGACTGGAATGAAGTTAATGCCCATCAAGCGTTTCGCTTTGGCATTACTAATTCTCATTGGTTTACCAAGTTGAGGCAAAATGGTTTTAATTGTGCCGTCAAAAATTGAAAGGAATTTGATTATCGCTGTCGGTGCCTGAGCAGTCTTGACCTTACCTTTTGGATAGATCGACTTGAGGTACTTAGCGATTTCAACAAATGACTTAGTCTCAGAGGAAGAAAGAATTCTTTCTCCTTTAGTCTCATCATTCTTAATCGCATCAACGTGCATTTTGGCAACATCTCTCACATCGACAATTGCGAACTTGAGATCAGGAAGCATCGGATCGCTGCCCTTGAGAATTCTCTCTACAAGCGAAATTGATGAGCCAAAGTTCTTATCCAGTGGCGCACCAAGGACCAATACAGGGTTAATTGTCGTCAGTGCGATCTCTGGAGCATCACTCTTTACGTAACCCCACGCCGCTTTCTCAGCCAAAGTCTTGGACTTTGTATAAGCACCACGTCCTACTGGATGTGTCACATCTGTCCACATTGTTTCGTCATATTCACTAACACCAGCATCAAGTTCGCGTCCATAGATTGCCGCCATAGAAGATGTCAGGATCACCCGCTTTACGCCAGAACTTTTTGCCGCTTTGAGTGCACGGAGAGTTCCATCAACAGCCGGACGAATCAGGTCGTTCTCATCTTTAGGTGAGGCAAGTGGAAAAGGAGATGCGGTGTGCATGAGAACATCAACATCTTTTAGCGCTGCATCCCAACCAGTGTCGTTTTCGAGATCAAGCTCAACGAAAGTTAGTTGTGAATCAAGTTTTGATGAATCCAGTAGATGAGGTAGCACTGCATCGCGAACCTCCGCCGACTTCGCCAGGTTTCGAACCGAGGCTCGCACCTCGTATCCCTGGTTGAGTAACTGCAGGGTGACGTGCTTACCAATATATCCGCTGGCACCAGTAATTAGGACTTTTTTCATGGACTGGATTATTGCATAAGACCTAAAAGCACTTTACCCAGGCCATCTTTTGAATTATGGTTCGTGGGTGAATAAGACCGTTGATGCAGATTTCCTAGCCCTTCCACTCACAGCAGTGAGTGATGCCGCAATAAGTACAGCAAGGGATGCCGGTGCATCACATGTTGATGTTCGCATTGAGCGCACACGCACTGGCTTGCTCTCTTTGCGCGATGCTCGTCCTGAAACACAGAGCGATGAAACAATCGCCGGAGTTGGTGTGCGCGTAATTGTTAATGGCGCTTGGGGTTTTGCTTCCTCACCTGAGATTTCTGTCGATGTTGCCAAGAAGTTAGCCATTACGGCAGTTGCTATGGCGAAAACATCAAAGCCTTTATCAACAGAGTTAGTTTCACTTGTTGCCGAACCTGCCTACGCAAATCAGACCTGGGTATCAGATTATGAAATAGATCCCTTTACGGTCTCTGATTCAGATAAAAAAGACCGCTTAGCAGATCTGAGTAATCGATTGCTTAAGAGCACTGGCGTTAATCACACATCTGCTCACACCATGTTTGTTAAAGAACAAAAGCATTATGCCGATTCATATGGCACCAGCACCACACAACAACGAGTTCGCATTCAAACACAGATTGAAGCGATTTCGATTGGTGCTCATGGTTTTGAGGCTATGCGCACATTGGCACAACCTGCAGGCTTTGGCTGGGAATGGATGGGAAACAATCATTGGAATTGGGACGCAGAAATTGCTGAACTTCCAACTTTGCTGGCTGAGAAAGTTGCAGCACCTTCGGTTGAACCTGGCCGCTATGACGTCTTAGTCCATCCATCAAATTTATGGCTCACCATTCATGAGTCAATTGGTCATGCAACAGAGTTAGATCGCGCAATTGGTTATGAGGCGAACTACGCTGGAACTTCCTTTGCTACGCCAGATAAGCTCAACAAATTGCAGTACGGCTCCAAGTTGATGAATGTCTCCGGAGATCGCATTACTCCTCATGGCCTAAGCACAGTCGGCTTTGATGATGAGGGCGTTGCAGCCCAGCGCTGGGACATCATTAAAGATGGGCTTCTCGTTGGTTACCAACTAGATCGCCGCATCGCAGCCCGAGTAGATCGTGATCGCAGCAATGGCTGTGCATTTGCCGATTCCCCTGCACACGTTCCTATTCAACGAATGCCCAATGTTTCTTTGCAACCAAATCCAACAGGGCCGACATATGACGAGATGGTTGCATCGATGGAAGATGGAATCATCATTAAGGGTGATAAATCTTGGTCAATTGATATGCAGCGCTATAACTTCCAATTTACTGGTCAGCAGTTCCATCGTGTTAAGAATGGAAAGATTGTTGGGCAATTAAAAGACGTTGCATACCAGGCTACGACAACTGATTTCTGGGGTTCCATGAAGGTTGTTGGCGGACCTTCCACATATGTCCTCGGTGGTGCCTTTAACTGCGGTAAAGCGCAACCAGGTCAGATTGCAGCGGTAAGTCATGGTTGCCCAGCGGCAATCTTCGACAAAGTAAATATTCTCAATACTGTTGCGGAGGCTGGAAAATGATTTCTGCTCAAGATCTGATTGAAAAGATCACTTCAGCTGCCACATGCGATGACTGCATCGTTGTTGTGCGCGATAAGACTCAAGCAAACCTTCGCTGGGCTGGAAGCACTCTCACCACTAACGGTGTGATCCAAGAGCGCAGCGTCACCGTTATTGCATTCGTTGCAGTCACAGGTGGCATGGCTTCTGGCGGAGTAACACGCACAGACGTTTCACTTGCAGACGTTCCTAAACTTCTAGAGGATGCTATTGCTACAGCAAAGGCAGCTGGACCAGCTGAGGACTACGCACCGCTTGCAACGGATGTTGCAATTGGTAACTGGGCTGCAGAGCATGTGCCAACTGGCCCTGAAGTATTTTCGACCTTCGCGCCAGCACTCGGCGATATGTTTACAAGATCTGTTGCTGACAAGATTGAACTCTTTGGCTACTCCGAGCATACAAATGAGACAACCTGGGTTGGATCAAAGGGTGGTCTACGTTTGCGCAAGGATTCACCTATTGGTCGCGTTGAAATGACTGGAAAGTCACACGATCGCTCTCGTTCAACATGGGCCGGGGTTGAAACTCGTGACTTTAAGGATGTATCTGTTAAAGATATAGATGAACAAATTCGCCAACGTCTAACTTGGCAGGGCACCAAAGTCGATCTTCCGGCCGGACGTTATGACACCATCCTGCCTTCCGGATCGGTAGCAGATCTCTTCGTCTACATGATGTGGGTCTCCACTGCTCGAGATGCCCACGAAGGTCAGTCTGTATTTTCCAAAAAAGGTGGCGGTACTCGCATCGGCGAGAAGCTGTCTAATCTCTCACTCCAATTCTTTAGCGATCCTGATTTCAAGCAACTTCCAGCATCGAACTTTGTTGCTACCGATGTAAGTTCACCTTTCTCCTCTGTCTTTGATAATGGTCAACCAATCAAGCGCGTGGATTGGCTCAAAGATGGAGTTCTGCAATCTCTGATTCAGACTCGTGCATCTGCAAAGCTCACTAACTTAGATTTCACACCCCTCGGTGAAAACCTTGTGATGAGCGTTGATGGAGCGAGTGGTTCACTTGAGGATTTGGTGAAGAAAGTTGATAACGGACTTCTGCTCACCACCTTCTGGTACATCCGCATGGTTGATCCCAACTCATTGCTTCTCACTGGCCTTACTCGTGACGGTGTTTATCACGTCAAGGGTGGCGAAGTAGTTGGAGCGACAAATAACTTCCGCTGGAATGATTCACCGGTCTCTGCTCTTTCACGCATCGCTCACGCTGGTGCAACAGAGTGGACACAACCACGTGAATGGGCCGGCGATATGTCGAATATGGCGATCCCACCACTTGTGATTAAAGATTTCAATATGTCGACTGTGAGCCCAGGTAGCTAACACTTAACTAATTCATAGCAAAAGTATTTTGTATGAAAATCTCATTCGACTTCTTTCGAAATTAGAGAAGTGAAAGTTAGAAAGAAGAGGACTCATTGCCCTCCACAACTACTACTTGGAGGAGAACAAGCTTTGCACTCTAGCCTTTAAGAGCTAGACGTGCCTCGCGCCGAATCTTCTGCTCCGCAGGATCTGGAACTGGGACAGCGGAAATCAAACGTTTCGTGTAATCATTCTCTGGATTCTTGAGGATTTGATCACGATCGCCAACTTCAACAAGTACACCATCTTGCATGACTGCGATTCGGTGAGACAGGATGTCAACGACAGCTAAATCGTGAGAAATGAACAAGCATGCGAAGTTCAACTTAGCCTGAAGATCTTGCAAAAGATCTAGGAAGCGAGCTTGAACAGAGACATCCAGTGCAGAAGTTGGTTCATCGGCGATTAGTAGATCGGGAGTCAAGGCAAGTGCACGAGCGATACCAACTCGCTGGCGCTGTCCACCAGAGAGCTCATGTGGGTAACGGTTTCGATAACTACGTGGAAGTTCAACCTGATCTAGTAACTCTTCAACTTTCTGAGCAAGGTCTGCACCTTTTGCAAAGCCGGCCAAGAACAAGGGCTCACCAATTGATTCACCGATTGGAAGTCTTGGGTTGAGTGAAGAGGCTGGATCTTGAAAAACAATTCCTGTGTGGTGGCGAATTAGAAAGAGCTCTTTCTGGGTTGCTCCTGCAATCTCATTTCCGACAACCTGAATGCTGCCTTCCTTGACAGGAAGTAAGCCAATCGCTGCTCGGCCCACAGTTGTTTTACCTGAACCTGACTCCCCTACCAGTCCAACAATTTCACCAGGATAGATTTCAAGGTTGAAATTTTTGACCGCAGTAAATGCAGGTTGGCGACCACGTTTTGGATATTCAATAGTCACATTGGTTAAGCTCAATACTGGAGCGGGCTTGGCATCCTCTCGGTATGGCAGAACGCGCTTTTGGGTTGATCCAAGCTTTGGGACAGCGCCAAGCAACTGCTGGGTATATGGGTGGCGCGGATTATTGAATATCTGATCTGATGTGCCCTTTTCAACGGTGATTCCATCCTTCATAACAAGGATTTCATCAGCCATATCGGCAACTACACCCATATCATGTGTAATCAACAAGATTGCGGAGTTAAGTTTGTCCTTAAGACCGCGCATCAAGTCAAGAATTTCAGCTTGAACCGTAACATCGAGGGCCGTTGTTGGCTCATCCGCAACAAGCAATGCAGGATCGCACGCGAGTGCCTGTGCAATCATCGCACGTTGACGTTGCCCACCTGATAATTGATGCGGGTACTTATTGATGGATTGCTCTGGATTTGGAATATCAACCATTCTGATCAGTTCCAATGCACGAGCTTGTGCTTCCTTTGGACCCATATCAAAGTGATTACGAAGTGTCTCGACAATCTGATATCCAATGGTGAAAAGTGGATTGAGAGCTGTCATTGGCTCCTGAAAAATATATGCAACTTCTTTTCCTCGGAATCGCTGCAGAACTGTAGCTTTTGCATTGATCATCTCTTCACCCTTAACGGTGACGCTTCCTGACATTCGAGCATTTGAAGCAAGAAGCGACATAAGACCAAGTGCAGTTGTTGACTTACCAGAGCCTGATTCACCAACAATTGCGGTGACCTTACCTGCAGCAAGCCCGAGATTCATATCGATAACAGCTGGATACCAAACTCCATCGACCCAAAAATCAACATTAAAATCAGAGACTTCAAGTACATTTTTTTCAGCCATGGTTACTCACCAGCCTTATTCTGAAGCTTCGCTTGAAGGCGATCCCTCTTAGTAATTCGACGTCGTTGACGTGGATCAAATGCATCACGCAAGCCATCGCCAATGAAGTTGACACAGAGCGCAATCGAAATAATGAAGAAGCCTGGCCACCAGAAGAGCCATGGACGTGTTGTAAATGATGATTCGTATTGGCTAATCAGTAGACCTAGAGAAACATCTGGTGGAACAACACCAAAGCCAAGGTATGACAGACCAGTCTCGGTCAAAATAGCGCCAGCCATAATCAAAGTGACAACCACGATGATTTGTCCGACTGCGTTAGGCAAAATGTGCTTGAAAGTGATTCGAAGATTAGATGCCCCGGCCACACGCGCAGCGTCGACAAACTCCATTTCGCGCAACGAGAGAAATTGTGCGCGCACTAAACGAGCCAACCCTGTCCAGCCAAGTACTCCCAGGAAGAGAGCCAAGTACAGTGGACCGACCTTACCTGCCGCCTTGCCAATAACAGCGGCGATAATGATTGTAGGAACTGTCTGGATGAAGTCAACTAGACGCATCAAAATAGCGTCAACTTTTTTGCCATAAAAACCAGAGATAGATCCGACTACGACGCCAATGAATCCAGATACTGCACCGATGACAAACATGATCATCAAGGAGCGACGCGTACCATTCATCACTAGTGCAAAGTAGTCGCGGCCGATGTCATCTTGGCCAAATGGGTGGCTTCCCAGTCCAAAGGCAGATGAAGTTGGATTCAGTGAGAGTGTTGGGCATCCAGTAACTCCACCTACGCAATCTTCATAGCGCAGCTCTGGAATATCTTCAACTGTCCACTTCCACCAACCTGGAATGCGCAAGGGGCCGATCTTGGTATCAAGAGATGTCATTACGAAAAGAAGGATTGATGCAAAAGTTACTAGAGCAATTACAGCCGCACGGTGATGGAAAAAGCGTCGACGAACAATCTGACCTTGGCTTAAGCCTTCGACCTCTTTGTTAGCAATAGCATTTTCGCCACCGGCCAAGATTTCGCCAGTTGATTTTTCTTTACGTCCGAATAGTTTCATGGCTACTTGCCCAATCTAATGCGTGGATCGAGAGCTGAATACACTAAGTCTGCAAGTAAATTTCCAAAGATAGTCAGGACCGCAAAGAGCAAGACAACGCCCATCAACAAGTTGGGGTCGCCACCCTGTACCCCCCTAATAAATAAGGTTCCCATCCCTTGCCAGCCAAAGACTCGTTCTGTAATGACTGCGCCGCTAATTAAACCAAGAAACTCACCAACAAAAAGACTAGAAAGAGGCAACATCGTGTTTCTTAAGGCATGTCGAGTGATTACTTCTCGTTCATTGAGCCCCTTGGCTCTAGCTGTGCGAATGTAATCCTGATTGAGAACCTCTAAGAGCGCACCACGTGTGTAGCGGATCCAACCAGCCACGGAGATCAAAATCAGCGCCAACGTTGGAAGGACTAAGTGCATGATAATGTCTAAGTTATTGAGCCAGAAATCTTCAGTTACTAACTGATCTTTACGCTGCCCGTAGGTAGGAACTGGGCGGCCATTCACCGCATCAGTTGCAAAGTAGTCATCCCAACTCTGCATGATGCGATCAGCTAAAATCAAAAACCCACTCAAGATACCGGTAATTATCGCGGTTCGAGCAATTGGGCCATGGTCGATTTTGCTGTAAATTCTAGACAACACCAAGCCTGTTAAAACAATCAGTGAAGTCAATAAAAAGATTGTGAGATATGAGCCAAAGTTGTTAAAGATCCATTGCACAGGGTAGTAAGAGAGAACTACTAAGCCAACCATAGTCACTGCTGCTTTCTTTGCAGGTGCATTACTAAGGCCCGTCGAGATCGCTGTGACGCCAAAGGCAATTCCCACAGAAAGCAATCCGATCAAAATAATTCCTAATCCAGGCTTGAGGTACCAGTCTGTGAAATCAATCGCCCACAAAATCACGAAGGTGGTAGCGAACGCTCCGCCGAAAACACTCCAGAATCTCTTGCGTTCGCCGCCAAACAAGGAGCTCCAGAAGATTCCAATAAAGAGGGAGAATGCAACCATCCACTTAATTGGAATATTGGGTTCACTTAAGAAGTTATTAAATTGGATCGCCATGAACTCTTTGAGGAGAACAGCGACCCAGAAAATTGGAAGTGAGAACAAGAGGAACGCAAGAAATGTCATTGCGTAATCAAAACGGCTGTACTGGCGCAACGCTGAGATAATTCCGAGAGCAATTCCAATTACAAGCGCCGTAACTGTTGCCACAAATACTAAGCGAAGGCTGACGGGAATTGCGTACGAAAGCTCTTCCCAGACAGTTGACGCCGAACGGGTGACTCCAAGATCAAACTTTCCTACAAATATGCCTAGTACACCTCTTAGCCATATGAAATATCGAAGCGGCGCTGGGACATCAAGATTCAACTCACGTGTTACGGCAATAATCTGTTGTTGAGCACCATCATCAGTGCTAAGTCGGAGTTCTGCTAATGGATCATTTGCATAGGCTGCAAGGTTGTACACCAAGAATGTTGATCCAAATAAAATCAAGGGCGCTAGGGCAATGCGCCGCATGATGTATCTAAACATGAAAAGCTCCTCGCAAGAATTTCAATTGCCTACACATATAAGGAGTAAATAGTAGCGCGGGTGGCACCTGAATTAAAATCCAAGTGCCACCCGCCTATTACTCATTTCCGCATTTATAGCGGGACTAATAGCTCAGAAATCAAGCGATTAGTATGCCCACTCCCACCAGTTCCAAACAACGTCATCAGAAAGTGGTGACGGTTTGATTCCCTTGAGTTCCTTATTAACTGCAGTCACTGCTGGGTGCAGGAATACTCCAGATGTAAGTCCCTCTGCGTGGATGATGCGCTCTGCTGCGATAATCGTTGTGATGTATGTGCGATTATCCATTGGAAGCTGCAACTTGTTAAGGATTGCATCCAGATTAGGCAAGTTAATACCGTTACGGTTATTTCCTCCACCTAGCTGGAAGTTTGCATTCGATCCAGCCTGTGTAACTGCTGATGGGCAGTATGCAAAGAACTGAACATCGTAGGTTGATAGCTGAATCTTTGGAGACCATGAAGCCTGAACATCTCCAACTAGATCAAAGCCAACCTTGAGTGCATTTGCCTTGGCAAGGGCGAACTCTGCTGCGCGTCGGGCGTTGTTACCTGGTACGAGTACGTTCACCTTGACCGGGTTACTTGGACCTGCAGTTGGGTAGTGCTTACGAAGAAGGCGTGTCGCCTTAGCGTTGAGTTCTGCCTGTGAACCTCTATAGAAAGCAGATCCATTGTTTGCAACTAGACGCTCATAACCGTCAAAGCCAGGGGCGATGAAAGTTGAACCCAAAATTGGTGCATTTGGGTTAATTGGCTTGATCAACTTTTCGTTGATTTCTTCACGTGGAACTGAGAGCAGGAATGCCTTACGTAGATCTGCACCCTTTCCGCCATGTCCCTTGAAGATACCGTTGTATTCAGGTTGTCCTGGGGCCGCTTCAACGCGAGTATCCCAGTGCTCGTAGCAAGCGTTAATTCCACCGATGAGGCTAACGTTGGTGAGCTTCTTCAATGCAGCTACAGCATCTGCTGTTGGCTGACCTGAGTAAATGTCTAGCTCTCCGTTTGCAAGTGCCTGTGCAGCAGCAGTTGAATCAGCGATGAACTTGAAGATAACAGTATCGACTGTTCCGCTGAGCTTTGGACCTGAGTTGTACTTAGGGTTTACCTTGAGTGTTACAGATGACTTAGTCACTGCGCTGCTCACTATAAATCCACCGTTGCCTACGAATAGAAGTGGGTTAGTACTTGAGTTAACTTCAGTGATGTCGTAATCCTCTGACCACACCTTAGCGATTGACTTCAGAACTGCTGTGTTCTTTGATGTGTATGCCGCAAAGAAGCGATTACGTGCAGCTTCATTATCTGCAACTGACTGTAGACCCTTCTTTCCTTCTGCAATATGCACCAATGTGTGAACTGGAGATGGTCCTGGACCATAAAGATCCCAGTTAGCGATTCTCTGCTTGAATTGAAGTGTCAATGTCATCTTGTCAGCTGAAAGAACTGGCTGTCCCACGATGTTATCGCTGTAAGTTCCGCCATAACCATTTGAGTCAAATGCAGGTGCAGCATCTTCAGAATCAGGATTTCCAAGACCAGCATCAATTGAGTACTTGTTGCTTGAAAGAACGTGTGACATCAAAAGATCTACTCCGTTGATTGGCGTTCCATCTGACCAGACAAGACCTGGGTTTACTGTGTATGAAATTCGGAAATCGGTCGCAGTGTTCTTTGTAATCTTAAAATTACCGAATACTGTGTTGCGAACAACATTCTTCTTGTCATTGATGTAATAGAAACCAATGCCAGATAGATTTCCTACCTTGCCGTTGATTGTTAGGTTTGTATCAGGCTGACCTGAATTAAACGATGTTAACGCGTTGGTATCGTGAATTACGATAGTTGATCGTGTTGCAGCCTGAGCCGGTGAGAGCAGTGAAACTGCTAACGCCGCTGCCGCCGCTGCTGTAAGCGCAACCTTTGCGCTACGAGTAAACTTCATATATATCCTCCTAGAGAGTGTAAGAAAAGCGTCTGTGGAGAGTCGACCTGCCCCATAGGCGCTTTTAGTGGGTTAAGTGTGCCTTAGTGAACGGCAAATGAGCAAGAGGCAAATTCCTTGCACACACGGGATGTATAACATTCTGCTAAAGAGTTATGGTGTAAAGGCTGCGTGGAGTCGTTTTTAACCCTGGTTTGTGCCCGATTCACCGGCTATGCACTCAGCCTCGGGGGCCACTCGATGCCCCAGTTGATCTTAAATCACCCCCTGATCAAAACCATGCGGGGAGCCGTAATGCATCCTTAAGCTGCCCGCCCGACATGCCGCAGGAATTAGAAAGGGCCCATCGTAACTATTTGTGAAGAAGAGTCGCCCTATAGGCCGGAGACGACAGTGTTATGCGAGAGGTTACGCACAATGATCGATGGGAAATTCAGCTTAATTTCTCTTTACAATCTTAAATAGCGAGAAGAAAACAGCTAGAACTAGAAGTAATCCTATTCCCTGAAGCCCGGGTGAATCGTCTGCTTCCCCAAATACTATTGCGAATGTACCAAGGCACGCACCTAGCACTCGAAGAAATATAACTACCACTATTCATTTCCCATTCTTGTTGCGATAGCGGGAGGCAGTACCCAATGCTTTCTTCTTGTCCATGATTCGACTATATGACACACCTAGTGAGAAATAGAAGAGTCGCCCTATAAGCCGGAGACGACATTGTTATGCACGAGTTCACGCTCAAGAAATACAATTGCCCCTAATTTTGCCACAAAATAGTAAATATTTTTGTGCAAGAAGCTAGCGATGCAAATTTAACCAAGGCGCTTAAGCATTGCATTCATCTGAACAATTTGGGCAGATTGATCCTTTACAACGTTCTCACCAAATATCTCGATATCAGGGTTGCTCGCATCTCGAATCATTGTGGTCATGTGGATTGCACCATCGTGATGTCCAATCATTCCTTTAAGCCAAAGTGCATCGAAGTTCTTTCCCGATGCTGCTGAAAGAGCAGAGAGTTCAGCATCATCAAGCATTCCACCCATTCCCATTGAATGCCCCATGTCGGTGGTGGCTCCTGCATCTTTTAGCCAG
>Ga0315907_10003181_pt1 | contig 19694 bp, 18 predicted proteins | sample LakEriMetagenome_3_FD_203525 | JGI IMG/M metagenome (GOLD analysis project Ga0315907, IMG submission 203525) | Freshwater fungal communities from buoy surface, Lake Erie, Ohio, United States - Buoy 12 MA123 | ecosystem: Environmental > Aquatic > Freshwater > Lake > Lake biofilm | place: USA... | reverse complement strand
AGTATTTCACACATTCTCCAAAGAGGAAACTTATAAAACCATTTACCCATAACATACTCTGAAATAACGGTTATAATTAAAAAAATTAAAAAAATTAAATATAATCGTCTGTTAAACAAATTGACAACCACATTATAATACCTGATTGTAAAAGAAAACAAAATATAAAATTGCTCTTCCACCGCAAGACTCCAACACTGGGCAACATTTATGGGATACTCTAATGAATTTCCACAAAGAAAATTCATTACAGGATAAATATCTGATAAATAAAAAACACTAAAAAATATTCCTGACAAATAAACATCAATCTGACCACTGGCAGTTGGTAACAACAATAAATTTAGCACTAAAATACCAGGCATTAAACGAGCCAAGCGCCTCAATAAAAACAATTTGGGTTTGAAAGACCCTGATAAAACATCAGGGATTACCATATTTGTAATTACAAAACCAGACAAGACAAAGAAAAAATCAACACCCAAGAATCCATTTTCCAAATTTTCCAAAAAAGGATATATTCTAGTGTCAATATGGTATAAAAAAACGGCAACAGACGCTAAAAACCTGTAAATATCTAACAACATGTAATGCTTTTTTTCCATACTATTATTTTTAACAATTCAAACTATGTCAGTGTCCCTTTTTTCGAACTAGGTAAGATTCAACTTTTCAATTTTAAGTATTCAATTCTAAATATTTGTTAGGACTGAGATTATTTAAAGATTGATGTGGATGGAATTCATTGTATTCATCCTGCCATTCTGCTTATAGTTCTCTGAGGTGGTATAAAGAATCAAACATTTCTGCATCCAGTACATCTTCTCGATAGATTCGATTAAAGCGCTCGACGTAGGCGTTCTGAGTGGGTTTACCGGGTTAAATATATTTGATCTGGATGCCTTGATTTTTGCAGTAATCTACGAAGTAGTTTGACAGGAATTCAGGGCCGTTATCACAGCGTATTTCATTAGGTCGTCCGCGCCAGTATTTGAGGTCCTTAAGAACTGATACTACAGTTCTTACTGATTACGAATAATCAGCATTAATGGTAAGCACTTCGCGATTGAAATCATCAATGATATTCAGGATTAGTACCTTCCTTCCATTCATCAATGTATCGCGCATAAAATCGATGCTCCAGGTTCTGTTAATACTATTTGGTTGAGCTAGCGGCTCTCTGAATCTCGCGGGGAGTCTACGTAAAATATTAGCAGTGCCTACCACTTTTTTGAAAGAACGTCTTTGAGCATTATGTTGTCCAAAGACACATCTGTATACATTTATTTGAGCCGGCGGTTCTCTTCTTGGAGTTGTTGCAGCTGACGTAGATTTTCACCGCTCAAGCCAGCATGCATCTTCTTCCAATTGTAGAAGATCTGTTTGTTGATGACAAGTTCACAACTAATGTCCATGACAAATCGGCCATTTTCTTCTTCTTTAATGGCTTTAACGATTTGACCATCGGTGTATCTGATTATTTTCATTTGACTGGGAAATTTCGGGGTTTTTGCCGTATTTTCTCCAGTTCGAATTTTAGGGCTTCATACAGTTGTGAAAACAAATATTCCATGTTATCTATACGAGCAACCAAAAAATTATTTGGTTTCAAGAAAATTATTTTTACTTATATTATCCCAACCAACCTGTTTAATATAATCTCCACTTTCTTTAATAACCATAAAAAATAAATGTAAATTCAAAATAATATCTCTTAATGACATTTTAAAAATCAATCTATTAAGCAACAAAAATCTTAACGCCCCTAAATAATTAATCAAACCTAAATTACCACTAGTTCGATGTAACCGCATTCTCAACAAAATTCCTCTAAGACATTTTTTTCGAGTAACCCAATAATCTTGGGTCCTCAATTCACAGCCTCCAATTACGGTATCATTGTGAAAAATAGACATCTTCACATACACCCATAATTTACCACCCATTTTCTGCATTCTGAGGAAAAATTCTTGATCTTCACCCGTCCGTGCAAAATCAAAATGAAACGGATTAAAACCTCCATAATTTAAAAATGAATTTTTTCGGAAAAATACACAAGCGGAAATCGCATCTTTTATTAAAACCAAATTTTCTATTTTAGGAGAAAAATTTAAATCTCCCAAGTAGTCCGTATTTAAATATTCTTTTTGATTAATAATCCTCGGTACAAAACAATCTAAAAACTTGAACTTATCAAAAACTTGAATCCCTTGAAAACAAAAATCCGCACCTGGCTCCAAATCATCGTCAACAAACAAAACATAATCAGAACTCGACTTCAGAAAGCCAATATTACGAGCCAATGCAACATTTGGGGCTGACAAATGGATAACTTTCACATTTTTAAATTTTTCAAAGCTGTTTTCTAAAAAATAACCAATTGGATTTTGATCGATTACAAGAATCTCCGTTTCTATAAATACTTGTCTATCCAATAACTCCAATAAATAGAACAAAGAATCTATGCGATTGTATGTGGGTACAACAACAGAAATCAACATCAACTTTTCGAAATTAATTCTTGATAAATTGAAAGCAGATTATTTTCCTGTATTAATGTTTTTTCGATATTATTTGAAACAACATTAGGCACACAGGCAATTGGAGGTGTACCGAGTAAATGAAAATCGTAATTCATTTTGAACATTTGAATTGAATTAGAATTAGATTGGTATTCACGGTAAATACCCTTGGAGAGTAATGCCAAACTAGGCAAGTGAACTAATATATAATTCTCAAAAATAAATCTGTATTTTGACAATAAATTCCAAATCAGACCGCCCCTATTTTTATTTACTGTTTTACTAAAACAAATTAATTCCACATTCTTTTTACATTGTAATGAATAGTAGTAATACAAGTCATCTAAACTCCATTGGGGGGTAGATACAACAGTGTATACTTCCTTAACTTTATCATATTTTGACAGTTTAAAAACTTCGAAAATAGATTTACAAATAGTATCAATAAAAACAGTATTCGTAAGGTCATTATTATTTCCACGTACACGGATTTTATCGTGCACAGCTATATCATTTAACATTTGATTTGTGACGCTTTGTAAAAATCCATGAACTTGACCTAATCTAAAACTGACACCGATAACACCATGCTTTTTTGACATATCGGATACCCTTTTTTCGGCCAATCTCTTCAAATACGCATAACTCGACCTCGGTACTATTTTGTTTTTTATGTCAATTTCATCTGTCGCAGTTCCAAAGGCCATAATACTACTCATGTAAATATATAATGCACCTTTATCCATATTATTTATTACAAAGCTAATATTATTATTGATTTTAGATTTGATTTCAAAAATCTGTCCCGAAGGATACGTAAAATCTAAAACCAAATCAAATCCCTTAAAAAGATCTCCGCTATCCTCTTCAAAGTTAATTATTTCACATTCGAACCCAATATTATTCATAAATCGATATGAATATTTTGAACGCACGAAAGAAATAATTGAAATCTCACTATGATAAGTTCTTAGATACAATGCTAACGAAAACCCAACTTGACTACTACCACCTATTAACGCTATTTTCATTTTACAAGTCGATAAATTTTATCTATAAATTCGGTTGTATTTAGAGATCCTTTCGCATTCGTTTTTTCATTTTGTAATGACAAATCATCCGACAATACTAACTCCCAACACTGCTTAAAAGAATCCATCACTATCTGATTATTTGTTGCATCGTTTACAGAAAAAAAACCAAATGAGAACTGTTGATTTAATTTATCTACTACCCTTAAATTCCCAATTGGACTAAAATCAATCATAAGTGTGCAATTCTCAAATTCAAACTCAAACCCATTTAAAAAATTCATAATACAACTAATTTCATAGTCAATAATCACATTGTTATCAACTCCATTTCTTAAGGCAATTTTACCCAAATTATGATAATCGATACCATCTATAGATGTAGCATTTATTTCTAACAATTCAATGTATATTGGATTAATTATATAATTGATTAAATCTAGTCCATGTATTGCACTTTCAATCACCACACCCCCTCCAGACAGGGATTTATCCCCAATAAAGCTACTTCCACTTTTGATATTAAAAAAACCTTGATTAAATTTCACCCTGTTTAAACTACCAAATAATTTAGAACACACAATTTCTTTCACTATTTTAACCCATGGGTAAAATCTTCTTTGAAAACCAACATGTACGTCATCTCCCAACCTCAAAATCAATTCCTCATGCATCAAACGGGTTGTTGCGAAAGGTTTTTCTACGTAGATTTTTTTACTTTTCCCTTCCAGTAGATTGTAAATATTGTTTCTAGCACCTATTGGTATTGCAATTAAACAACAATCAATCTCATTTATATTATCTTCACTAATAAAATGAATCGATTTTATACCATACATTTTTGTAATCTCAAACAATCTAGTTGTATTTAAATCAAAAATCCAAGAAATGTGTACATTACTGAAACTTTTTAGCACTGGCAAATGCACTGACTCGACTATGGATCCAGCACCAACTATACCAATATTCCATTTTCTTTTATACGAACTTGAGTCAATTATCCTCATATGATTTTTCGGATTTTTTATGTTAGTTGAAAATTAAACTAGAATTTTAAGTTTTATCAAAGATATTTTTAATATTTACAACAAAAATTCAACTTAATATTTATTCGATTTGTTTTTGCGCCTCTATATAAATAGACAAATAAGATTCACCAGATCCTTCTACATCATTTATACAATCTATATAATCAGAATAACCGTAAGATTTAGACCTTATATTAACAAAACCAGACTCCTTAAAAATCTCTATTAAACTTTTTTCATCATACATATATTTATGCTGATGTGGGTAACTAATCATATCCAAAATAAATCCTTTAAACATTGATACATTACCATATTGACCTTCCCTATGCATATTAATTGCCCACATGATAAATTTCGTGCTTGACTCTTCAAATGAGTTATTTTCATATTCGTCAATATATCTTTTACAAATTTTGTACAAATCAGGCACCACTATGCGCAGTGAACCCCCAGGCTTCAATGTTCTCATAGCTTCGGAAATAAATAATTCGGCTGATTTTAACGAGAGATGTTCAAACAAATGCGAAGCATATATAACATCTACTGAATTATCACGAAAATTCCATTTCTTATTGAGATTTGCATAAATGAAATTATTATTTTCATACTTGACAAGAGGATTTAACATTTTAGCAATCCACTTACCGACAATAGGAACTCTTTGTAAATTGGCATTTACAGAAGAATCTGTGTTAATCCATCCACTCGGACGAATTGAACCGCAACCATGGTTTAAATATATTTTGTTCATATCTTTTACATCATTTAACTTCTCTAAAATTTTAACATCATCTAACCACAACGCAATTTTCTAATACCAGCATATCCATATTTGTTCTTAAGTAACAATCCAATGCCTCAGATGGTGTATTAACAATAGGCTCATTTTCGTTGAAACTTGTATTAAGCAAAATTGGCACACCAGTTTTCTCCCTAAAGCGATCAATTAAAGCATAATATCTAGGGCTAACAGTTTTATCGACTGTTTGTAATCTGCCTGTTCCATCGACGTGGGTAACGGCCGGAATAATGGCATGTTTCTCGGGTTTAATTGGAAAAACTTTCTCCATAAAAGGCACGTCCTCTACCTTAGTAAAATACTCGCCCACATATTCCTTTAAAATACTCGGAGCAAATGGCCTGAAACTCTCACGACGTTTGATTTTCAAATTCAACAACTCTTTTGCCTGTTCATTTCTTGGATCGGCAATTATACTTCTAGCTCCCAAAGCCCTTGGGCCGAACTCGGCCCTACCAGAAAACCAACCCACAACGCCAGGTTCAATCAACTTATCTGTAACACGATCAAACAATGTATCGTCATCCAATCTTTCATATACAATCCCTCTGGACTGGAGGTAGATTTCAATTTCCTCATTGGTAAATCTGCTACCCGTGTATGCATTAAATATTGCTGCGGCCCGTGGTTTTTTTAGTATATGATTATAGGCAAACAAAGCCGAACCCATACTTATGCCTGCGTCATGGCCAGCGGAAGGAATATACAAATGTTCAAACTCCGTTTTCTCAATGATTTTTCCGTTTGCTACAGAATTTTGCGCCACCCCGCCAGCAATACACACATTCTTTAATCCAGTTCTTTTTTGAAGATGATTGAGTAAATGTAAAATCAATTCCTCGCATACACTTTGAACACTGGTGGCTATGTCCTTGTGCTTTTGCGTCAATTCCTCTTTTGAATCTCTTGCAGGACCAAAAACTTCTACCATCTTTTGTGAATACAATACTGAAACAGTGGGGATATTGTTCTCATACCCCAATTTCATTTCATTTGGATTCTTAAAGTAATCAGCATCCCAACTGAACAAACCGTCTTCATCGAATTGCAGAATTTTTCGTATTTGATCTACGTACGTTGGTTCACCATAGGGCGCCAATCCCATCACCTTATATTCATCACCGTAATGTGGAAAACCTAAATATTGCGTAAATGCCGAGTAGAACAATCCCGCACTTACAGGAAAGTCTATGGAGTCCAAAACTTCTATCTGATTACCCCTACCAATAGCCAACATGGTAGTTGTAAAATCCCCAGAACCATCAATAGATAAAATTGCCGCCTCCTCAAATGGACTTGCAAAAAAAGCCGAAGCCAAATGAGCCCTGTGATGTTCTACATGTACAATTTTCTTTTTAATAATAGATGGATCAACACCGAAATGTTCAGCAAATTCGATTTCCAAGCTCTTAATCTTTTCAGTATTCTTTAACCGATCAAAAAGTAAGGTATTTCGTTTTGTCAACCCTTTCAAAACATATTTGGTTTTATTCCAAATCTTAGCTTTTGGATCTCGACCGATACAAACGTGGTCAACCTCGTTCAAAGTAACACCCGCTTCTTGTAAACAAAAATCAATTGCAAGTGAAGGAAAACCAGCCCAATGTTTGATTCTTCGAAATCTTTCTTCTTCAGTTGCTGCAATCAATAGGCCATCCTTATAAATGGCTGCAGAAGAATCTGCATGGTAAGCGTTTAATCCCAATATTATCATTTTAAATTTTTCTTTTCCTTTATCAAGCAAACTTTTTCGAGCGTTTTATAAGTTCTTTATTTAATTCAACAACAAAATTAAATTTTGTAAACATAACTAAAATTCCAAAAACAAAAATTCCTTTCGTTATGTGATTAATCGTTGTTTGAAGTTCACAATCTGGTCTTATCGCATAATTCAAAATGGGCAATACAAGCAAAACATAAAATGTTGACAATTTCGACCAAGATTCAATAAATTTGAATGTGATATTAAACAATATTCCCAAACCAAAAGTAAATATTAGAACACCAAAAAACCCGTAAGCTATGTAACCGTCGGCAAAAACACCTAAACCCATTGATGTCGAATTATTTATTACATGGCCAGAAAATGTATTAAATATTTCTTTATCGCCTGACTTTATCTTATTTGGGAATAAAAATCGTGGTAACACTGCCGCTTCGAAATAAATACCTAAAATATGTAGACCTTGAAAATCACCTGTACGGTCCATTCTACTTTTTGTACTGGCAAAAATCCATGCCTGATTAGACCGATTTAAACTACTCAACAAATTATTTTCACCACCAACGTCTGATTGCGATTCTAAAGTCGTTGCCGCAAACAATCCAATACTTGACTCCTCAGATTGTTGCCAAACTTTTGATCTGTAAATTGACTTTACTGATTGGATAGATAAAACAATAAATATCAATACAAATAATCCGACCAAACGAAAAATAAATTTAGGTTTTTTGATAAATACATAAAATAAAGCAAAAAACAATACCCACATCATTGCATCATGAAATAATGCTGCCTTGATGGCAAAATAAAATTCAACTAAGAATACCGCGCAAATCCATTTCCAATATTTCCCAGAATTCATTGAAAACAACCCAAACACACCAACATAACGAATGCTAGAAAACAAATAAATAAAAAACGCAATTCCCACTGGAAACAATGGTTTCGCTATTTGTAAAGCAACACCCAAAATAACAAACTTCCTCAGCAATAACTCATTATTTCTTGAATCGCGATCTAACTTCACAACGTTAGGAGTAAAAATGGTCGTTTTTGATGCATACATGCCCCAAATAAAGCACATCACCCCAGGAATACTAACAGCAAAGTACTCTGATGCAGGTATTTTCATTGGATAAAATAGAGTACTTTGATCAAATTGATATGTAATAGCAGGTGCGATTAAATAGTTCAAACAATACAAGAAAATACACCATTCACGAAATGCAAATTTATTTGTAGAATCAATAATTAATTGGATAAAAAAAAAACCACTTATAGCAATTACTGGCACGAAATAAAAGTCTTCAAATTTAATCCAAACAAAAAACGTTATTATTAAAATTAACACTATTCTTTTCATCACACCATCGAATAAATTAATAACAAAATAAATTTATTTATCATCTTGAAAGAACACATTCTAATAATTGATGTACCCTATGAGAATATTGATGTTCAGAAATAGCTTTACTTCTCGCAGCACATCGAATAACTTGCCGCATACTAAATGCGCAATTCAAAATATAATTTATCTTTGAACAGGCTTCATCCATACTTGAAAAAAGAAAAACCTCAATTTCTTCCTTGAAATACAAAGAATGATCAGTTGTTCGTGGCGCCAACATAATGCCACCAGCTCCCGGAATATCAAAACTCCTCATATTGTGAGAATTAATATTATGTGGCCTCAATAAATTTAATTGCACTGCATAGCACTGCATAATTCTCCAAAAATCCTCACCATATTTAGGTCCATAGCATTTAATATTTTTGTGTCTGCAATGACGTTCCCAATTTTCACCATAAACATCAATTTCAACGCCCCTTTTTGCCAAACCCAAAACAAAGTCGATTCTATAATTATCAGCATTTCCCAAGAAACAAACCTTCATCAACTCGTCACACTCATGTAATTCATTATACACAAAACCAGAACTATCAAATCCGAAGGGTATAATGCGAGATTTAATACCCATATTCGTTAAATTATAATGTGTATTTCGGTCATAAGTAAAATAAAAATCAAACATCCCAATTGATTGGGTAACATTTTTATTGCCGCTTCCCCTACTAGAAAAAATAAATGGATTATCAGGATTGTAATTCACCAAACATATACCTTGGTTTTTTATCCATTTCAATGTCTTAGGAGTAATTTCCATACCCTTGAAAACTAAAACGATATCAGGTTTAAATTTTTCTATTCCAACTTTTACTACAGTTTGAATTGAATGAATGATTCTACTTAACCCAAGCCGATAAACAGCTTTGTTGCACAATCTCTGGTTGTAAAAATTTAAAAAGAGATCCTGTGCAGCAATTATTTCATTATTTACTCCAATTTTAGTCAACTCCGACGAATACACCAACTCTAACGCAGCAATATGCTTGGAGCCAATAATTAATATACTTTTTTCACCCACTTGTAAATTTCTTTTTTATATTTAAAAAAAATAAAACTCGGTGTTAAAAAAGCAACAATAGTCATGAGTTGAAAACCTACAGTAAGTTTTATTTTTTGTTTAATTAAAAGCAACTTATACTCCTCAATGCGATGAGGAAATAAACCCAAATATAATCCAATCGCAGCAGGTGTAGCCTTGTGTTTCTTATAGTCCAACAACCAATAAGGATAAGTAGAAAATAATATTTTTGAAAAAATATAACTTTTCCTGTCATTCGTTAATTGTTTATTCGCTGCAAGTACGGTAAATAATACTTTTATCACAGATTTCAATCCACCATCAACTGGTTTAATTTTATAAAATGATCTATTAATAACATTCAAGTAGGAATTACTTTTTTCATTTTTACCTAAAGTAATATCTTTTCTTACCCATACATTGTCAACACTAAATAATATTGCACCATTACACACCATATTTAATGCAAGTGCAATTTGAGAGTAAATTGAACCGTCAAATTTATCTGAATTGTACTCGATGAATTTATCCTTTTTAAAAATCAATCCCGCCACAAAACTAAAACAACTGTAATGATTTAACCCAATATCTGCACCACTACCTATTACCCTTGTTTCCAATGCTCTTCTCGTTACATCTCTAGAATTTTCATAATCGACGTAATTACAATAGCCAATATGTGGGAAATTATTTTCTACTAAGAAACTAGTCAAATCATTTAAAACATTTGAATGTGCAAGCATATCATCATTCCCTAAAATGAAACAATACTCACCATTAGCTAATTCAATAGACTTTCGCAAATTCCTGTCATATCCATAGTTTTTTTCAAATCTATAATATACAATAGGAAATTTAGAGTCAATCAAATAATCTTCAATTCTCTTTTTCGTATTATCAGTTGAATGATCGTCAGAAATTACAACCTCAAAATCTGAATGATTTTGTAATTGAAGCTCATCTAAAGTTTTGATCAGATAATCTATTCTATTGTGTTGGGGAATACAGATTGAGATTTTCATTTTTTTAATACTCATTAATTGTGAACAAGATGAAGTCCAAATTTCTACGATACGTTGGTGGTTGAATAGAAGTGATTAAAGTATTATATGTTGCGTAATTCAGATGTTTAATATACTCGCTTTTGTCGTTTGCAATTAAGACGCCACTACCATCCCATGCATATGAACTTACATAATTAGAAATTACTGCTCTCTTGTATACAAGGTATTCCATTATTTTATGGTAATTTGTACATTTACTTTGATCTTTACTAACATCATAACATATCAAGAAAATATCCATTCGACGTAATTCTTTTGCTAAAACCTCAGTTGAAACCTCCCCGTGTAAAATGACATTATTTGATTTTTTGAGATAGTTAATAAATAATTGTGTCTCACAATCCATAACTCCTCCTAGGCTAGAATCATGAATTTCAATTGACCCGAAGCATTCAAAAATGAAATCTGTAGATAGCAGTATCAAATCAGATAACATTTTTCTATCAATATCAGGTCGTAAGAAATTACCCGACATGCCAATTCTGATTTTATCATCCGTTTTGATGAATGGTTTTTTACCTTCTTCAATAAAACAATCTGCTACTCCATGATCAATGAGTAATTTCTTTGTTTGAGGATTATCCGGATACTGATCTAATATCTCTTGTGCCACTGAAACCAATAAATCAGCGCTCTCGCTTGCTTTTACAGCATCAGCATTGAGAGGCCAATCCGCAGCAAAGAATATTTTCTTTGATTTAGTGCTAAAATATCTCAATGGCATCGCATTAGTTAGATCGAATGACCAAACCAAATCAAAAGGCCCCAAATCTGTCTCAAGCTTTTGGATATGCCATTTGATAAACCAATCAAATACATTTTTGGCATGAAACTTTAAATTGTAAGGTATGTTAATACTCTGTCTTGCTAGAATAACGCCTTCAGCATCGCAATCCCTCACTTCAAATCTACTTTTCGTCCACATCCAATTTGCTTCAGTCGGTTCAAGGAAAAATACCTCATGACCCAACTTCGCGAGTTCTATTGCATAATGATGCTTGGTTACGCGCATGGTGCCCCAATGCTGCGGTGAAATGATTAATACACGCATTTATTGCTTAGCAAAAAATTCTTGAATCGTATTCGCAATGTAATTCACTGCTTGCCTTGACAACTCGGGATAAATCGGCAATGACAGCATCGTTGCACTCATTCTAAATGAAACTGGATAATCAGTTGACGTAAATCCTCGATCTGAATACGCTGGCAAAAGGGGCAGAGGTGTTGGATAATGAATAGCCGTTTCAACACCCTTCTCTTTCAGAAAAGCCATTAACTCATTTCTTTGACTGGTTCTAATAATAAACAAATGATATGAATGTTTCGAATAAAATCGAACCTCGGGAATAGAAATCTCAGGAATATCCTTCAAAGCCTCCCGATACCAATCTGCTCGCTCAATCCGCTTTTCTGTCCAGTTTAAAATATGGTCTAATTTTACCGTCAATATACCCGCCTGTAAACCATCTAATCTGCTGTTGATCCCTTCAATTTGATGCTTGTGTTTCACCAAGGCACCATGATTCGCAAACATTCTGCAATTATTCGCCAAATCATCATCATTTGTGATAATACAGCCAGCATCACCATAGGCACCTAGATTTTTACCTGGGTAGAAACTGAATGATCCCGCAACACCCATTGTTCCCGCTCTTTTGCCATTATACTCTGAAAAGTGACTCTGCGCGCAATCCTCTATCACATATAGTCCATATTTTTTCGCCAATTGCTCAAAGGCTTCCATTTCACAAATCTGCCCATGTAAATGAACAACAATCAATGCTTTGGTTTTGGCAGTAATCGCCGCTTCCAATTGGGCAACATCCATGCTCATGTATTGCTCATCGCAATCAACAAACACAGGAGTAGCACCGGTTTGACCTATGGTTTCCGAACTGGATATCCAACTGTTTGCAGCTGTAATGACTTCATCGCCAAGGCCTATGCCCAAAGATCTCATGATGATATACAACGAATCCGTACCATTGGCACAAGAAATCACATGTTTCACTCCATACACTTTAGCAAATTTGGCTTCAAATTCTTTTACATATATACCACCAATAAATGCAGTTTCATTAATGACATTAGAAATCATTTCGTCCATCTCTGGTTTGATGGATTGATATTGTGCTTTTAAATCTACAAATGGTATATTCATCATTTCAATTTCTTTGCTGGATTCCCGGCATAAACCCCGGATTCTGTAATATTCTTTGTTACTACTGCACCTGCACCAATAACCACATTGTCACAAATATTTACAGGTAGAATTGTTGCATTGGAACCAATGGAAACATGATTACCAATTTGGGTTGATTTCCATTTGCTTTGATCGCCCTGAGCAGGACCCCCATTTTCAAAAAGATCATTGATAAACATCACACCGTGCCCAATAAAACAATGGTGACCAATATCAACCAACTCACATATGAAAGTATGACTTTGGACTTTGGTATTTTCTCCGATGTTTACGCGTTTTTGAATTTCAACGAACGGACCGATGAAACAGTTATCATCGATATTACAACCGTATAAATTCACAGGCTCAACAACCTTTACGCCTTCTCCCAAAACTACAGTTTCATGGATTTGGCTTTCAAACAACTTGGGTTGATTCATTTTACGCGATCTTGGCTATTGTATATTTTTTGAATAATCTCAACTGTTTTAAGCGCCTCAAAAGCATTCGTATTAATACTCGCGCCATTTAATAGCACATCAACAACATTTTCGTATACCTTATCGTGATTGCTCATACTTCCAAAATAGGTCCCATAATTGTTCGCGGTATTGCCTTTGGGCAGATTTTCAATTACGTACCCTTCTATGTTTTGGTACTCCAACTCATTCAGATACTGACCCCCAATTTTCACCGTGCCTTTTTCTCCAAATATGGTGAGAGAACCTTCCATATTCTTTCCGTAACTATTAACCGTATAATTCACTGAGCCAATTGCTCCGTTGTCAAACTTTAGGACAACAACACCCGTATCTTCAAAATCGATGATGCCTTCATGGTTGAAATTACCGGTAAATGCCTTTGCTTCAATCACGTCACCGTTCATCCAGTACAAAAGATCAATAAAATGTGAGAACTGCGTAAATAATGTTCCGCCGTCTAAATCTTTGGTTCCCTTCCAGGAATTTGCATAATAGGCCTCATTTCGATTCCAAAAACAACTCAATTGTATATTGAAGATTTTACCCAATTTACCTTCATCTATGATTTGCTTTACTGCTGCAACTGGCGGGTTAAAACGGTTCTGCTTAATTGCGAACAAACGGCGATTCATTTTCTCAGCAGTTTGAATCATCTCACCGCATTCCGCCACAGATAGTCCAATAGGCTTCTCACACAACACATGATAACCAGCTTTTAAGGCTTGTATGCTATGTTTTGCGTGTAATCCATTGGGGGAACAAATTGCAACTACATCAATGGCAAGTTTTGCAGCAAATAAATCCTCCGGACTTGCAAAAAACCGTGCTTGTGATTCTTGAGCCAACGACATAGCTCTGTCAATATCAATATCACATGTGGCCAAAAGTTGGCCGACCTTTTGGATGTGCTCAGCATGGCGCTGAGCGATGCGTCCGCAACCGATGATGGCAAATTTTATCATTTTCTAAAAATCGATTTAAATGGTTTCAAAAATGGGTATTCATCAAAAATACTGATACTCAATTCATACTGATCGTGTGCAAACGACGGTGTTTCCAAATACTCTTGAAACTCTACTTTTGACATACCCAACTTTTTACATACAAAATCAATATCCCCTTGCAGTAAATGTATTGGATAGATGGGATCAGCCAACTCTGTCAATGCTTCCACCTTGGTCATTTGACCTGAAAAAATCAAATTTGATAGATGGGCCTTGCGCTTGTCAACTTTGAATTTGTTGGGCAATATATATCCTTGGTAAAAGCGAGTAAATACGGATTCGTAGTGCTTTCCGCCATAATCACGCCAACCCAATTCATCCGTAATTACTTTTTTTACTCGTTCCTTTTGATAATCCACATAATTCAGGAGCGGCCATGATTGAAACGGTTTGGTTTTGGCTACGATTCTTCTCCTGATGGGACTCATGATAGGATAGGACTTCAAAGGCACCTTACCATATTTTTTATGAATGTCCTTCAAGTTCGCTGAATTCTTACAAATCCAAGCCTGCGGCATGGTTACCTCAGTAACAACATTTCTGCCATCAATGATGTGTTTGATTTTTTGCTCCTTACAAATAATATCTAAAGCAGAAAAAATGGCAATGTCCGTAATCGCTTCAATATCAATGACATTTGCCTTGAAATATGCTAATTGGATATCCTTGAATTCATCCCAATCAATGACGTAAGTGTACAAATCAAACCCACATTTCTCAACAATGCTCTGTATGTTCTTCACTGCTAGTTCTGAATTCCAACCATTATCGAAGTGTACACACAGAACTCTGAGCCCAGATTCCTTGGCCAGCAAAGCCAAGTAACTTGAGTCTACACCACCACTTACCCCTAGTATACAATCGTACTTTTTACCTTTGCCATCTTCCTTTAATTTGGCAATGATTTGATCAAACTTATTCTTCCCAGCCTCACCCTTGAGAACTTGATCTTTTTCTGAAATCAAATATTCGTAGTAATAATTGCAAATACCGTTTTCGTCAAAAGTAATGTTGGGATCGGCAATATTATCCATTAAAGACAAACTGCATTGGCGATAATTGGGATCGTTATTGTCTAAAATCATTAATTGTAAAAATAATTACTTGGGTAGGAAATGAGTACTGCATTGTGTGGTCGTTGATAAATAAACATGCTACCAGCGGCCATTCCCGAAGCGCCTTGTTTTTTGGCATCAGCAAAATCGTTCACTGAACTCGCACCTCCAGATATCACAACAGGAATATTAACAGCATTAACCACTGCTTCTAGCATATCTAAATCATATCCACTGTAGCTCCCCTCTCGATCGATTGAATTGAGAATCAATTCACCTACCCCAGCCTCTTCAGCTTTCCTTGCAAGATCAACAGGAGTATAATCGGATTTATTACTACCATTGGTAAAATAGGCCTTAGAGCCACCAAAAAAACTCTTTTTATAATCGATACTCGCCACGACCGCTTGAGCACCATAAATACTAGCAATGGAAGTAATAAGATCCGTATTTTGTGCTAAAGCCGTATTAATTACCACCTTCTCAACACCCAATTGAAATACTCGTTTCGCTGTGTCAAGGTTTAAAATCCCACCGCCGTAACCCACTGGCATAAATGCCTCACTCGCAATTTCTTCAATGAGTTCAAAATTGGGTTCCTTTTTTTGTGCAGAGCAATCAATATCAAGGATTAGAAGTTCGTCGACTTCTTTTTCATTAAAAATCCTAACTGCATTGATAGGATCGCCCACATACTTTGGATTTTTAAACTGTTTGGTCTTATATAAACCATCATTATGCAAAAGTAATACAGGAATGATGCGAGCTTCTAATGCCATTTAAATTTTACAATAATTGGCCAATAATTCCATACCGAATTTGTGGCTCTTCTCAGGATGAAACTGCAATCCAAATATGTTTTCATGTTGAAATCCACTTACAAATTCTTGTCCATAATTAGTAGTACAAAGAACATCATCCTTATCATTACACTCAACATAATAAGAGTGTACAAAATAGTAGCGGGGATTGGATCGGATTTCAGTTGTCAATTCAGATTCTTTATTGAATTTTACCGTGTTCCAGCCCATATGAGGAATTTTCAACTTGGAGTCATTAAGGTCAAACTTTTTGGTCTGAGCATCAATAAAACCGAGGCCTTTCATGTTGCCTTCCTCACTGAATTTAGTTAACAACTGCATTCCGAGACAAATACCCAAAATGGGCTTTTTGTTTTTAACAACCGCATCTTGTAGAACTTCAATCATACCCAAATTACCCAACTGTTCCATACCATGTTCAAAATGGCCCACTCCGGGTAGAATCAAACGTTCTGCTTTCGTAATTTCCATTAGATCCGAACTAATTTGAGCACCAATACCTAGATAGCCCAACATATTTTTGATGGACTTGGGATTGCCCAAATTATAATTCACTACTATAATCACTTCTCAAAATTTTTACAAAATCTTTTGTTAAGTACTCCATATCACACAATTCTTCAAATCTCTTAATCGCTGATCGCTTTATCGAATCTTTAATAACTTTAGGTTTATAATAATAATCTTCTATTTCTTTCGTCAGTTCAGAAACATCAAAATCATTACTTAAAATAGCACCTACTTTATTGTCAACAATTTCTTTAGTACCACCAGCATCCGTGGCAATTACAGGAATACCGACGGAAAGAGCCTCCATAATAGAAAAAGGAACACCTTCACTTTTGCTAGTATTTATAAATAAATCAAATTTATTTTCCCTATAAAAATCCAAAACTACTTCTGAATTAACTTTCCCCACCAATATAAATTTTTCACTTAAATCTTGATTATTTATTTCACTCTGTATTTGATCAAACAAATCACCGTACCCTATGTGAATCCATTTAAATGGAATATTCAGTTTAGATGCAGCCTCAACCATCATAGAAATACGTTTAACCTTTACTAGAAAAGAACAACTCACAATTCGTAATACATCATCAGTATTTCCCTCAACGACAAAACCAGGCTTCATAACACCGCATCGCTGAGTTTTAACTAAAGCTTTAGACCTAGGGTACAGCTTCCTTAAATGGCCCAAACCGTCATCGGAACTCGGCAATATTGTTATTCGTCTATTCATTAAAGCTTTTCGGAAAGGTAAATAATTACTGTTTTCATGCTCATACAAATCATATCTGTGCATTCGCACGACTATGTTTTTAAAACCAGAAATATCTACAAAAGGCAAAAACTCAACTGCGCCAAGTCCCCAATAAAAATATAGTACAACATCATTTTTATGGTTTTTTAAAATATCAGAAATAATTTTTTTTCTGAGAATTAGCCTTCTTTTTTTAATACTGATAAAGAATTTAATAAAATTAACCCTTTTCCATGACCTAAATGACCTCAATAACCTAAATGACTCAATTAAATTTTTAATTGGAAAAGAAAATAGGAAAAGAAAAATACATTCGACCTTGCCAATTGTCATACAATCGTCAACAAACAACGGATCCTCTACAAAAATATTATCTAAAAATAAATCCTTCCTATCCAAATTGCCACCATAACAAAATGGAACTACCCTAATTTCTTCATAATATTTAGACAATAATATTAATTCATTGTGTTTCCATAATTCCCCTAGACCATATGGATAAGAATGCGTAAATAAAATTAGCTTATGGTTTTTCATGAAGTAGAGGAATTTGGTATCAAAGTGATTTCAATGGATAAAACAAGCGCTTAAATATTAATAAAATATTATTTCTAATATCTTTTTTTCTAATATCTTTTTTTATTATTTGTATTTGTTCCTTTCGCAATGGACAATCATTAGACTGAAGCATTGACAAAACTAAGTTTTTCCTTAGCTTATTCATATTTGGTTGAATTCGTTCGTATGCCATTTCAGATTGCGCATGCACCCTATCCCACAATAAATCCCTTTGAAATAATACTACATTAAACTTCTGAGCCATTAAAAACCACAATTCAACATCACCAATGTACTTTTTACTTTTAAAACCACCAATTTCATCGAAGGCCTTTTTTCGTATAATCACAGACCCAGGTGCCCTGTCAAAGTGACCGAATCCATTAAAATGTTCCTCATATGCTTGCATTGGTGAAATACAAATAGGATATGCTCGTAGTTTATTTCCAATTGCTGACAAACCAAATCCAGCATCAGGATTTAACTCCATAGCCTCTATCATTATTTCAAGTGAAAATTTATATAAAATATCGTCACTATCAACATACTTGATGTATTTGCCTCTAGCTACACTTGCCGCAAAATTGCGATTATCATAGTCCCCCAAATTATGCTCATTAACAAAGAGTTTGATTCGGGAATCCAACTTTTCATATTTTCGCGCTATGGCAACAGTTGCGTCAGTTGAACAATCATCAACAATTATTAATTCAAAATCTTTAAATGTTGAATTCAACACACTTTCTATAGCCATTGATATAAAAAATTCCCTGTTGTAGGCGGTCATTAATATAGAAACAATAGGTCGCATTTTAAACTATCCTAATTTAATTACACAAAAAAATTTCCAATCAACTAATTAGCAATATTCTGCACTAGAATCCTTTTAATTAGGCCGAAATACATTCTTAGATTCCAACCAAGATAAAACTTGTTTCGATAGATCCAAAGCAAATTGCTAAACCAAAACTTTTTATTTGTCACAATCAACCGTAAAATATAAAAGCCTAATTCCCTATCAAACGCAGGTATATCGTAAAGACCCTTCTTTTTATTTTCAACTGAGATTCTACCGACAATTTCAAGACGCATCTGTAATTCCAATTTTGAATAATTTGAAATGCCATTATCATTTACAAATATTTCATTAAAATATTTCACAGTAATCTCAAAAACCTCATCTAATACCCTTTTTCGAATTAATGACTTTTGTTTTAATTGTTCGTCCAATTTCAAGATCGACACTTGGTTATTTGATATTCTATAATGGAGTAAGCATTTATTAAGATTCGCAAATTGGGTTACTTTAGCTAGTTGAGTCCACAAGTCATAATCATCAGTGAGATCAAATCCTAAACGATATACCATTTTGTGCTGAACTAACAACGACTTTCTAAATATCACTGATGAATGACAAAATGGAGAACCACTTATCAAAGCACTTTTAATGTCAGCATCAACCGTTGGCATTTTCCATAATCCATGATCAGCACCAAAAAGTCGCACATACGAACCACTGACACCTATTGCCGGATTATTTTCCATAAACTCAACCTGCGATTCAATGCGATTAAACAAGGATATATCATCCTGGTCCATTTTAATTATATATTTACCTGTGGCTAAGCTAAATGCATAATTGAGTTGGTGAATTACCCCTAAATTTTCCTCACAACGATAGAATCTGATTCTAGAATCTTTTACTGAGCTAATAAACTGAGGAGAACTATCT
>Ga0315907_10003177_pt1 | contig 19708 bp, 13 predicted proteins | sample LakEriMetagenome_3_FD_203525 | JGI IMG/M metagenome (GOLD analysis project Ga0315907, IMG submission 203525) | Freshwater fungal communities from buoy surface, Lake Erie, Ohio, United States - Buoy 12 MA123 | ecosystem: Environmental > Aquatic > Freshwater > Lake > Lake biofilm | place: USA... | reverse complement strand
GGTGATGATCGTCGATTCCTCGGGACATCTCGGCTCGGCCAACTCGGTGTTGCTCAAGCTCGCTGGTGTCACGGCGGACACGCCGGACCCGGAGGGCGGCAACTTCACCCGCAAGCCCGGCAGCCGTGAGCCGCTGGGTCCAATGGAGGAGACCGCGCTCAACGCCGTGCGCGCGCAGCGTCCGGCGTTCACCGGCGAGCTCGCCGACCGCGCCATGAAGGCCGGCGCCGCCGAGTGGGCGAAGCATGGCCAGACCACGGCGCAGGATTGCGGCCTCGGTCTCGGCAACGACGACATCGATCTCGTGCTCAACGCGATCGACAAGAAGCTGCTGCCCATCGACCTCTATGTCTGCGCCAAGGACTCGATCACCGACCAGGTGCTCGACGCCGCCTACGGCGTGTCGCGCGCCTACGCGCCGGACGAGTCGGGCGTCGCCCAGAAGCTGCTCGACAAGCGCCCGGACCTCAACAAGAGCTACATCAACCGCGTGCGCATGGGTGGCGTGAAGTACTGGCTCGACGGGAGCCTGGACACCGCGTGGTTCACACAGCCCTACACCAACAACCCGCCGGGCAAGACCGGCATCTTCTCGGGCTTCCAACAGATCCCGGACGAGGTGCTGCAGGCCGCGTTCGACCGCTTCTGGACCAGCGACATCCAGATCAACATGCACATGAACGGCGATGCCGCTGTCGAGCAGGCCCTGCGCGCCATCGAGAAGGCGATCGCGAAGCACGGCATGCGCGACCATCGCCCGGTGTTCATCCACGCCACCTTCATGCGTCCCGACCAGATCGAGCGCATGAAGAAGGTGGGTGCGGTACCGACCTTCCTCTCGGCCGGTATCGTGACGGCGGGCGATGGCGTGGTGCGGCTGTGGGGCGCGGAGCGCGCCAACAAGTCGGCCGCCGCGAACACCCTCGAGAAGATGGGCGTGCCCTGGACGCTCTCGCACGATGCACCGGTGACGCCGTCGCCCTCGGTCCTGGCGCTCGTGGACGCTGCGGTGAACCGCCGCACCGCGACCGGCAACATCATCGGTCCCGACGAGCGCGTGACGCCGTACGCCGCGCTCGGCGCTGTGACGCGCTCGGCCGCGTACCAGATCAAGGAAGAGAAGAGCAAAGGCACGCTTGAGGCCGGCAAGCTCGCCGATATGGTAGTGCTGTCCGCCAACCCGCTGAAGGTCGAGCCGGCCACCATCAAAGACATCCAGGTGCTGCGGACCCTCAAGGAAGGGGTCACGGTTTACGAGGCCCAGCCCTGATGAGCCGCGGATCGCGGGTCGCCGTGCAGGGCGTGCTGCTCGGCACCGTGCTGGCGCTCGGGGGCGGTATGGCGCAGGCGGCGACGCCTGCAGCCGCCGCGCCCGTGCCCGCAGCATCGGCGCCCGAAATCGCCGCGCTCAAGGCGAAGCTCGCGGCGCAGCAGGAATTGCTCGAGGCGCAGTTGCGGCAGTTGCGCGACCAGCAGGCGCAGATCGACGCGCTCGAGCGACGGCTCGGCAGCACCGCGTCCGCTCCGGTTGCCGCGGCCGAGCCGGCTACGCTGCCGCCGCCTGTGGTCGCCGCCCGCTACGACGGGGTCGGCGTCGTCATCGGCGGTTCGCTGCGCACCACGGTCAACACCACCGGCGCGCGCATGCTGCCCGACGCCGCGCCGTTCCTCGTGCTGCCCTCGGCGCCGGGGGTGCGCGAAGGCACCACCAAGATCGACGCACGCCTGTCCACGCTGCTCATCGCCATCCGCGGTCGCGAACTCGGCGGCTTCCAGCTGGGCGGCGTGATCCAGGCGCAGCTGTTCGACGGCGACCTGCTCTCGGGCAAATACGGCGTCTATCCGGGCATCGCCTATGTCGAGGCTGCGAATGAACACTGGCGTTTCGCCGCCGGGCTGCAGCCCGATGTCTTCAGTCCGAAGATCCCGCGTATGGTCGACAGCATGTCGGGCATGGCCGGGTCGGGGAACCCCGGAAATTCTTTGAAGCCGGAGCTGCGTGTCGAACGCTTCGTGCTGACGGATGACGGCAAACTGACGCTGCAGGCCGCACTCGCCGACGCGCAGCCCTCCAACATCCAGCCGCCCTCGCTCGCCTCCACCGAGAATACGGGAAAGCCCAACTACGAAGCTCGCATCGCCTTCGCGCGCGGTGCGGCCGACAAGACCGTTTCCTGGACGCCGTACCCCGAATGGGAGCTCGGCATCTCAGGCGCCACCGGCTCGTTCCGCACCTTCTCGATCGCAGGCGCGTTCCCGGCCTACGACACCGACCTCTCCGGCGTCGCCATCGAGGGCGCAGCGCGCTTCGGTCAGCGGTTCGCGGTGCAGGGCGAACTCTACCGCGGGCGCGCGCTTGCCCCCTATCTCGCGAGCATCTTCCAGACCGTCACCGCCGACCGTACGCCCGTACGCAGCGAGGGTGGTTGGGGCGAGTTCGCGTGGTGGTGGACTCCCACCGCCCACTCGCACCTCGGCTATGGACGTGACCGGGCCTGGTCCTCGAGCGGCGCGCAGCCCGGCGTGCGCTCGAACGAGACCGCCTTCGCCAACCTGTTCTGGGACCCGAGCCCCATGACGACGCTCGGACTCGAGGCGACCTGGCGTCGCACCGAGTACGAGGGCGATATCGACAACGAGGGCTTCGCGCTCATGCTGTCCTCGGAATTGCGTTTTTGACGGCCTACGGGCTCGGGAGAGGATGATGTCCAAGAAAATCCAGCGGGGCGCTGCGTGGCTCGCCATCGCCGCCACGGCGCTCGTGCTCGGTGCCTGCAGCAAGCCGGGCACCGCGCCGGCGACCAACGGCGTCACGGTCTACTCCGGCGGCGACATCCTCACCATGGCGGGCCGTGAGCCGGCCTATGCCGAGGCGCTCGCGGTGCGCGATGGCAAGATCCTCGCCGTCGGCACGCGGGCCGAGGTCGCCAAGGCCGCCGGTGCCGGCGCGACCCAGGTCGACCTTGTGGGCAAGACGCTGCTGCCGGGGTTCATCGACGGCCACAGCCATCTGCTCAACTACGCCGATTCGCTGGTGCAGGCCAACCTCAACCCGCCGCCCATCGGCGGCGTGACGAAGATCGCCGACATCATCGATGCGCTGCGCAAGCTCAAGGCCGACATGAAGGCGGGCCCCGGCGACCCGCTGATCGGGCAGGGCTACGACCAGGACATGTTGGCCGAGCGCCGCCACCCGACGGCGGCCGACCTCGATGCGGCCTTCCCCGACAATCCGGTGATACTGGTCCACGCGTCCGGTCACATGCTGGTCGCGAATTCTTTGGCGTTCAAGGCCGTGAAGATCGATGCCAGCACTCCGGATCCCGAGGGCGGTACCATCCTGCGCAAGCCCGGCGGTCGGGAGCCGCTGGGTCTCGTGCAGGAGATGGGGATGTATCCCTTCCAGCCCATCCTCAAAGGTGCTCGCAAGCCAGAGGTCGATCTCGATCTCGTCAAGCGCGCGGTGGCGCACTATGCCGCCAACGGCTACACCACCGCGAGCGAGGCCTTGGTGCTCGGCGAGAAGATGCCGGTCATCGAGGCCGCGGCGGACGCGGGCGCGTTCAGCATCGACGTGATCGCGCTGCCGGCGTTCACCATGGCCGCCGAGGTCGTCGGCACCGGTAAGATCAAGTGGGGCGAGTACCGCAAGGGCCTGAAGTACGCCGGTCTCAAGATCGCCGTCGACGGCTCGCCGCAGGGCAAGACCGCCTATCTCACCCGGCCGTTCCTGACGCCGGTACCGGGCTGCAAGACCGATTGCCGTGGTTTCCCGAATCTCACGCAGGATCAGGTGAACCAGCTGGTCCTGCTCACCTACAAGAACGGCGTGCAGATGTTCTCTCATTGCAACGGCGATGCCGCCATCGACATGATGATCGCGGGCCACGAGAACGCCGAGAGGGTGCTGGCGACGCCGGGCAAGGACCGACGCACCATCATCATCCACTCGCAGATCATGCGCGCCGACCAGCTCGATGCCTATGCCAAGCATGGTCTGCTGCCGAGCTTCTTCAGCAACCATGTCTACTACTGGGGCGATGTGCACTACGCGAACCTCGGGCCCGAGCGCGCGGAGTTCATCAGCCCGCTGGCGAGCGCATTCAAGCGCGGCATCCGGGCCACCAACCACACCGACGCCACCGTCACGCCGGTCGATCCGATGTTCCTGCTGTGGACCTCGGTCAACCGCGTGACGCGCGAGGGCCGGCTGCTCGGCGAGGCCGAGCGCGTCACGCCCTACCAGGGTTTGCAGGCGCTCACGGTGAACGGCGCCTACGAGTACTTCGAGGAGACTTCGAAGGGCACCCTCGAGGCGGGCAAGCGCGCGGACTTCGTGGTGCTCGACAAGAACCCGATCAAGGTGGCGCCGATGACCCTCAAGGACATCCGCGTCCTCGAGACCATCAAGGACGGCAAACGCGTCTACGCGCGCAGCTGATCCTTAGCGCGGATCGCAGCCTCGCCTCACCAGGCGATGCCGTGGTCCTCGCCGTGGTTGCCGACGCCGCCCCAGAAAGTGCCGGTCAACGGGTCGATCTCTATCGCCGTGATCGGGCCGGCGGTGCGCGACTGGAATTCGAGGGTGTAGCCGCGTGAGACGAGATCGTTGCGCACCCAACGTGGTACTTCGTCGTCGAGCAGCATGCGACCGGGTTTGCTCGCGTGATCGCCGAAGGAATCGCGCAGCTGGAAGCTGTTCATGTTGGCGGCCTCGGCCGCCTGCTGCGGCGTCATGCCGAACTCGACGCGGTTCAAGAAGAACTGCAGCAGGTTCTGGTCCTGGCTGTCACCGCCCTGCACCGCGAATGCGAGCCAGGGTTTGCCCTCGCGCAGGGCGAGAGCCGGAGTGAGCGTGGCGCGTGGCCGCTTGCCCGGCTCGAGCACATTGAACGGGTTCTCTCGCGGGTCGAGCACGAACGACTGCAGGCGTTGTGAGAGCCCGATGCCGGTCTTGCCGGCGATCACCGCCGGCACCCAGCCGCCGCTCGGTGTCACCGCGACCAACCAGCCGTCCTTGTCGGCGGCCACGACTGAGGTGGTGCCGCGGTAGAACGCTTCGTGGTCGTCCGCCATCGCTGCGCGCGCCGTGGGCGGCGCATGTCCTAGGCGCGCCGTGGGCGGCGCGACTCCACTCGGCGTATAGGGCCGTGGGGCGGTGCCGGCGGGCGCGGGTGAGGCGGGTGCCGGCGCGGGCGGCCAGGCACGCAGCAGGTCGGCATGCGGGTTGACGCCGCCCTGGAAGGGATAGGGGTCGCCCGGACCCATGCGCGGGTCATTGTGCTCGCCGATGAGCACGGCGCGCGCTCTGGCGTAATCTTTGGACAGCAGGCCGGAGATCGGTTCCTCGGGCGGGAACGCGGGATCGCCGTAATAGAAATCCCGGTCTGCGAACGACAGGTTCATGGCCTGGTAGAGCGTGTGCAGGTACCGCGCCGAGTTGTAGCCCATCGACTTCAGGTCGAACTGCTCGAGGATATTGAGCGCCTGCAGCATCACCGGTCCTTGCACCCAGGTGTCGAGCTTGTGCACCTCGACGCCGCGGTAGGTGACGCTGCGTGAGGCCTCGATCTTCACCTGCCAGCGTGAGAGGTCTTCGCGGGTGATGAGACCCCCCGCCGCCTGTACAGCTCCTGCGAACTCCACGGCGATGTCGCCTCGGTAGAAGCGCTCGTAGGCGGCCATGATCGCCTGCTTGCGTGACGCACCGCGTTTGAGTGCGCGTTGCTCGGCTTCGACGAGCCGCCGGAGCGTCGCTGCGAGCTCGGGTTGGCGGAAGATCTCGCCTGCGCGCGGGGTTTCGCGACCGGCCGCGGTGGGCGCGCGAGGCTTGCTTGCATGCGGCAGCATGATGCGCGCGCTGTCCGGCCATTCCTTGATCTTGGCCTTGTTGCGCTCGATGGCGTCTGCGGTCTGTGCCTCGATGGGATAGCCGTCAGCGAGCACGATCGCAGGCGCGAGCACCTCCGCCAGCGAGAGCTTGCCGTACTCGGCGAGCATCACGAGGAGGCCGCCCGGTGTACCCGGTGTGACCGCTGCGAGTGGGCCATGCTCGGGTGGATAGGCCATGCCGCGGCTTCGGAAGAATTCGACCGTGGCACCGGTCGGCGCGACGCCGAGCGCGTTGATCGCGATCACGCGCTTTTCGACCGGATGCCAGAGCAGCGCCTGTGTTTCGCCGCCCCAGTGCAGCGTGTCCCACATCGTCGCCGTGGCCGCGATCATCGCGCAGGCGGCATCGATCGCGTTGCCGCCGCGCTCGAACATCTTCGCCCCGGCGGTCGCACCCAGCGGTTTGCCGGTGATCGCCATCCATTCCTGACCGTGCAAGGGCGGCTTCTCGGTGCGATCTTGCGCGGCGAGCGGCCAGCAGGCCAAAACGGCGATGAAGGCGGCAGCTAGCGCGATGGCGCGGGTCCGGGCGGGGGCAGAGGGTGTGCGAGCGGTCATGGGGCCTAGGATACGCCGCCCACCGTGCGCCGCGCAGTGGGGCGGTCGCGATCAATGCCCCGGAAAGGCCACCAGAGTCTGCACCGGCAGGTCCAGACCGCGCAGCCGCGCTGCGCCGCCGAGGTCCGGCAGGTCGATGACGAAGGCCGCGGCGACCACCTCAGCGCCGATGGCGCGCAGCAGTTCCAGTGCTGCCAGGGCGGTCCCGCCGGTGGCGATCAGGTCGTCGACCAGGAGCACCCGCTCGCCCGGTGCCACAGCGTCGCGGTGTACCTCGATCTCGTCGATCCCGTATTCGAGCGCATAGGCGACGCGCACGGTCTCGTGCGGCAGCTTGCCTTTCTTGCGCACCGGTACGAATCCCGCGCCGAGGCGATGGGCGACGGCACCGCCCAAGATAAAGCTGCGTGCCTCGATACCGGCGACTTTGGCGATCCGCGCGGAGGCCGGTGCGGCGGCGTACGGTGCCACCAGGGCATCCACCGCCGCCGCGTAGGCGAGCGGATCGCCGAGCAGCGTGGTGATGTCGCGGAACTGGATGCCGGGCTTCGGATAGTCCGGTATCGTGCGGATGCTGTGTTCGATCATGACGGCACTTTACACGCGGAACGGAGGCGCAGCGCATGGGTCAGCCGATGGGTCAGTCGATAGGACATCGCCGCGGGTCGGTCGTCGGGGCGTTGCTGCTGTGTGCTCTGGCCGGTTGCGCCGCGCCGTCGCGCATGCAGCCGTCGCCGACGGCGCCTCCGGTGGTCGGACGCGAGACGGTCAACGCCACACTCTGGATGCAGCGCGCAGCGGAGTACCGCATCTCGGCCGAGCAGGTCTACGGGCTTGCCACCCAGCGTTTGACGACCACGATCGCGGCACCGGGCACGGCCGCAGTCGAGCAGCAGGGCGTGGATGCGGCGACGCTCGCTCGGCTGCCGACGGCCGTCATCGTCGATCTCGATGAGACCGTCCTCGACAACTCCTTCTATCAGGCGCGGCGGGCGCTCGCCGGTGCCGAGTTCGACGACGCGTCTTGGGACGCTTGGATGCTGGAGGGTGCCGCGACGGCCGTACCGGGTGCCGTCGCGTTCCTGCAGGCGGCGAGCCGTGCGGGGCACCGGATCTTCTTCCTCACGAACCGGTCTTGTCCGCGCGGTACGGCGCCGGGCGCCGCCTGTGCTGTCCGAGCCGCCACGCTCCGTAACCTCGCGGCCTTGGGCGTGCCTGGGGGTGCCGACACCGACAACTTGCTGCAGCGCGGTGATCGTCCTGAGTGGAGCGGATCCGAAAAGATCTCGCGTCGGACCTGGGTCGCCGAGCGATATCGCATCGTGGCGCTCGCCGGCGATGATCTTCACGACTTCGTCGATCGCGCCGAGTACACGCGGCGGCGTGCCGAACTCGCGCCGCTGTTCGGCGCGCGGTGGTTCCTGCTGCCGAACGCCATGTACGGGTCTTGGGAGCGTGCAATCGTCAGCGGCAGCTGCACGCCGGGCATGGATGCTGCGACCTGCGCCGCAGCCAACACCGCGCGCAAGTACGCGCTGCTCGATCCCGCGCCAGCGCCCTAGGGCCAGCGCTCTAGGGCCAGCGCCTTAGGGGCAGCGCGCGCCGGGTAGCGCGATGTCCACCCAGACCAGTCGATGATCGCTGCTGGTGGCGGCGTCATCGTTCACCCGCGCAAAGGCGGGATCGTCCTGCGTCGGCCAGTACACACCTGATGCGCAGACCGTGAGATCCGCTGAGGGCAGGACATAGTCGACGCGCATGTTGCCGGGCGAGTTCGTGCCGCCGTCGGAAAAATCGGCGGTGTCCTCGTTCGCCGGACCGCGCTGGCGGTCGTTCGCGCCGCCTTGTCGGCGCGCCGCTTCAGCAGCGCCTGCGCTGCGCGGTACCCATCGCCCCACCGCTGCCTCGCGGTGTATCCGTGGATGATCGAGCAGCTGCCGGATGGCGCCGTTGCGGCTGCCGCCATCGACCGGATCCGCATTGAGATCGCCCGCGATCACGAACGAGGCCTCGACGGCGAGCCCGTCGCGCCGCCCTGCGTCATCGACGAGGTAGGGAGCACGATCCGGCGTCAGGTAGTCCGCCCAGAGCCGGATCTCATCGTGGTTTCGGCGGCCGTTGCGGTCCTCGGGGCCGTCGAAGCCCGGCGGGGTCGGATGACTGGCGAGCAGGTGGAGCACACGCGGCGGCGCACCGGGCGCCGCACCCGGCGCTACGGGCAGTTCGAAGGGCAGGTCCCAGTGGCTCTTTGAGGACAACGGCAGCGCCGCGAGCGCGTCCGGGCCGTACCACCCGGGGGGCAGGTCAGCGCCCGGCATGTCCCGCCACAGGAAGTTGCGGAAGCTGCGCACCTGATCGCGGCGCAGCGTGAGGCGCGAGCAGACCAGCATGCCGTACTGCCCGGGGAATAGACCGAAACCGCGTGCGTCGTTGCCGCCACCGATGCGGCCGTCGCGATCGAGGTCGACGCCGCTCGGCAGTCCGGTGTTCGAGGGTGCGCTGAAGAGCGTGGGGCAGGCGATCGGTTCGCGACCGCCTTGGCTCACCTCGAGATAGCCGCGCAGGAAGGCGAGGGCTGCCGGGGCGGGCGGACGCTTCGCGTGGTCGTCGTCAACGGCACCGTCGTAGTCGAATTCATTGATCAGCAGCAGATCGGGGCGCACATCCTGCAGCACGGCAGCGATCGTCGCAGCTTGGGTGCTGCGTCCCGTGGTGAGTTCCTGTGCGAGCGCGCCCGCCTCCCGGCGATAAAGGCTGACATTGTAGGTAGCGATGCGCAGGGTGCCGGGGGCGACGGGCGGCGGGGTCGCGCGCGGAGGGTCCGGTAACGCGGCCGCGGCTTCGGCGACCGCTACGACGCAGAGGATGGCTCCGAGGGTGGTCAGCATCTTCGGGTGTCGCATCGACTTGTCCTCCCGCGACCCAAAAAGAAAGGCGGGCCGAGGGGCCCGCCTTCCGGTGGTGGTCGACTCTGCAGTCGGTGATCAGAACTCGTACTTGAGACCGATCTGGATCTGCCAGCGTGAACGGTCGGTGTTGCGGAGCACGCCGCCCGCCGGACCGCTGACCGATTCCGGGTTGAGCAGCGTGGAATTGGCGCCCGAGATCCGGTACTTCGCGCAGGTTAGCACGCCCGCGTTGTCGGACACGCCGTTGGCGCCGGCGCAGGAGACGTCGAACAGACGGGCATCCTCGCCGAACTCGTCGATCACGCCCCAGTCCTCGTCGATGAGGTTCAGGACGTTGGCGATGTCCAGGGTGACCCGCGCCTTGTGGGTGTCGGAGAAAGCCGGCAGCTCCTGGCTGAGCTGAAGGTCCCAAAGGTTGATCGACGGGCTCGTGAAGGAGCCGCGTGGGACGATCCCACCTTGCGGGATGCCGAACTTCGCGGCGATCAGTCGCAGGTTGTCGATGGTTGCCGTGCTGTCGAAGGCGACGAGCGGTGCCGAGGAGAGGGTCACGACGGTGGTCGTGCCGACGAGGGAGGTCGTCGCGGTGCCCGACAGGTCCGGCAGATACGCGAGCTGAGCGCCGCGGGCGACACCGAAGGTCTCGTTGCGGCCCGAACCACCGTTCATGGTGAAGGTGACCGGACGACCCTTGCGGTAGTCAGCGAACAGCGAGAAGCGGGTCTCGTAGTTGCCGAACAGGTTCTTGCGCCAGCCGAGCTCACCCTTGAAAGCATCGGAGATCTCTTCCTGGCCACGGCCGGAGGTCGCCGTGTTCGGGTCGAGCGCGGCGTATTGGCCGCCGTAGAGCGAGCTTGCGGTGGATGAGAAACGGGCCGAGGCCGAGAACTCATCCGAATTCTGCTTGGAGTAGGAGAGGGACGCGCTGAAGCCGTTCTCGAAGTACTTCGAGACACCCACCGCGGCCGTCCAGATGTCACCGGTCGTATCCGGGTTGTAGGCCTGGATGTCGCGGTTGGATCCCGGGTTGAAGGAGTTGACGGTGCTACCGGGGACCGCGGTCCGCCGCGCGGCCGCCAGGCCGTCGTAACGGAGGCGGCCGTCCGGCGTGCGTGCTTGGACGCCGTTCACCGACAACGGAACGGCGCGGATGTCACGGAAGGCAAGTCCGTCCTTCGTGTACACATAGACGGCGCTCGCGTTGAGGTTCCAGCCGTCCATGAGCTCCCAGTTGACCGCGAGATTGGTGCGCCAGTCGGCGGGCATGTTGAAGTCCGGCGCCATCGAGTTGGTCTCGGAGGTCGGCGAGACCGTCGAGCCGCCGAGCGCAGCCTGGATGCTGGCCGGAATGCTCGAACCGAACGAGGAGTTCACCGGGACATTCAGCGCTGCGAAGCAGACCGCCGGGTTCAGCGCGCAGTTCACGGCGCCCGTGGTCTCGGTGATGAAGCCGCCGCCCTGTGCGGCGGTGGCTGCGAGGCTGGTCGCATTGGCTGCGGTGAGCGAACGCTGGAAGGTGATGGTGTTGTCGAGGAAGCCGGTGTTGCTGAACGAGTTCGAGAGGAACACGTCAGGCAGACCGCCTGAGAAGAGGCCGACGCCGCCGCTCACCTTGACGTTGTCGATCGGACGCCAATCGAAGGCGAAACGCGGCATCAGCACATCGAGACCGTCGTAGGTGCTCTGGTTGGAGAAGCCGTAACGGTTCACGAAATTCGGGTTGAGCTTCGGCTTGTCTTTCACCGAGTAGGTGTCGTAGCGGAGACCATAGGTGAGCGTCAGCTGATCGGTCGTGTCCCAGGTGTCCTGAAGGAACAAGGAGGTGGTGTCGTAGGAGAAGTTCGCCGCCGCGTCGTTCGGGTTTCCCGACAACGCATTGCGGTAGATGAGCTCGCCGGCGAAACCGTTGGTGAAGTTGCTGATCGAGTCGAAGTAGTAGGTGCCGTCGCTGTTGGGCAGGAAGAGGTTGAAGACTTCCTGGCGCTGGTACTGCACACCCGCCTTGTACAGGTGGGTGTCCCGCGTGAGTTCACCCGAGAGCTGGCCCTGGGTGTTCTTGGTGTTGAGGAAGTTCGCGTGCCGGAATTGGTCCGGGCCGAAGCGTACGACGGAGGCCGTGTTCGAGCCGTTGCGGCAGGTCAGCGGCTGGAAGGTCGTGCTCGCGGCGTCGAGCGCTGTGGCGGTCGAGCAGACACGGATGTCCGCGAAGTTCTGGCCTGAAGGCGGCTCCTGCAGGCGCGTGTAATCGCGCTGCGAGAGGCGGGCCTCGGTGGAGAAGGTGTCGGTCCAGTCCGAGTTGAGCTGCAGCGAGAGCGTCTCGTCGTCTTCGCCCGTGAGGTACCACTGCGAATCGAGGCCGGCGCTGGTGCTGTTGAGGTTGGTGCGCTGGATGACGCCCGACTCCGACTTGCGATAGGTCAGGGTGGCGCGCTGGTCATCGGTGATGTTCCAGTCGAGGCGCGCCGTGTACTTCTCGTCGGTGATCGGCTTGGTCAGCGGGATGTCGCCGAACGCGAAGGTCGAACGATAGGTGTTGGCGAACACATTGGTGACGGCAGCGATATCCGCCAGTGTCATCGGCGTGCCGCTCGGGCCGTTGATGGTGTTGGCGAAGCCTGCCCCAGCGGGGCCGACGGAGGTGGCGTCGAGTGACTCGTAGTTCTCGTAGGAGAGCGCGAAGAACAGCTTGTCCTGGATGATCGGGCCGCGGAAGGTGCCGCCGTAGTTGTCCTGCTCGACCAGCGTCTTGACCGTGGTCTGCTTGATCTTGGTGCCGACTAGGTCGTCGTTCAGGAAGTTCGCGAAGACCGAACCGCCGAACTCGTTGGTGCCCTGACGTAGCACGACGTTGATCGCGCCGCCGAGGAAGTCGCCGTTCTCAACATCGAAGGGGACCGCCTGCACAGAGAACTGCTCGACCGAGTCGATGGAGACCGGGCCGCGGCGGGTCGGCAGACCACCGGTGTTGAGGCCGAAGTCGTCCTGCGCCTGCACGCCATCGATGGAGATGCGGTTGGTGCGCGGGTTGGAGCCGGCGATCGAGATGCCGCCGTCGCCGCGCAGGTTGGCGGAGACCAGCGGGTCGCGACGGGCGAGGTCGCGGATGTCGCGGTTGATCGAGACGATGGCGTCGATCTGGTCACGGTCGAGGTTGGTGACCGCGCCGATCTCGCTGGCGCCGCGGATGGCCGAGGCTGACACCACGACCTCCATCGCGCCGCCCTCGAGGTCGGCATTGAGACGGCTGGTCTCACCGACCGTCAGGAACACGTTCTCGTACTTCTCGCCCTGGTAGCTGTTCGCCGTGATCTCGACGGTGTACGGGCCGCCGATGCGCAGACCGCGGGCGTCATACACGCCGCTGGCATTGGTGGTCTGAACGGAGCGCGTGCCGGTCGGTGTGTGCACGATGGTGACCGTGGCCCCGGGCAGGGCGTTGCCCGCCGTGTCGGTGATCTGGCCGCGCAGCGCCGAGGTGACTTCCTGGGCGAACGCCTGCGGGGCGCTGGCGACGGTCAAAAGGCCGACCAACAAACTGGCAGCGAACTTCTTGAGAAACATGGGGACTCCGTTTTCTTGCAGACTCAATTGGTAAAAGACGCGGACAGGCCCCCGACGCAGGGGAGGCAGCCCTCGATGCAAATCAGTATGGGCAGTGAACATGGAGATTGTATTACGCGGAGCGCGACGGACGCTGGAAAACCGGCGGATACCCTTGATTTTCGGGTGTATTATTTACACAACACCGCGGGCTTCCCTCCGCCCCGGGGGGGGTCAGGCTGACCCGGTCTCCAGGGCATGGCGGAAATGCCGTCGGCAGAGGGGTACGTAGCGGTCGTTGCCGCCGATTTCCACTTGAGCCCCCGCGGTCTCGACCCGGCCATCGCCGCGCACCCGGACGACCATGGTCGCCTTGGCGCCGCAATGGCAGACGGTCTTGAGTTCGACGAGGTTGTCGGCCCAGGCGAGCAGCTGCCCGCTGCCCTCGAAGAGGCGCCCGAGGAAGTCGGTCCGTAACCCGTAGCAAAGCACCGGGACATCCAGGTCGTCCACGACCTTGGCCAGCTGGCTGACATGCTCGGCGGTCAGGAACTGCGCCTCGTCGACCAACACGCAAGCGAGCGGCGCCTCTGCATGCGCCGTCGCGATCTCGGCATGAAGATCCCGACCCGGTCCGAAATGCCGCGCGTCGGCGCTGATGCCGATGCGCGAGGCGACCCGGCCGCCGGCGCGGTCGTCGAGGCGTGCCGTGTAGATGATCGTGTGCATGCCGCGCTCGCCGTAGTTGTGGGCGGCCTGCAGCAACGCGGTGGACTTCCCCGCGTTCATCGTCGAGTAATAGAAGTACAGCTTGGCCATGGCGCGTGCGGGGCGCTCGGACGCCTCAGCCGGCCACGATGCCGACCACGCAGGCCGTCATGCACGAGCCGAGCGTCGCGGCGACGAACGCCGGCCAGGCGAGTTCGGCGAGATCGCCGCGGCGCGAGGGCACCATGGTGCCGATGCCGCTGATCTGGATGCCGATACTGGCAAGGTTGGCGAAGCCGCAGAGTCCGTAGATCGCGATCAGCCGCGAGCGCTCGGAGAGCGCCTCGGGCGGCATGGCTGAGAGCTGGATGAAGGCGATGAACTCGTTGAGCACGCTCTTGACCCCGAGCAGCGAGCCGACCGTGGCGGCCTCGGCCCAGGGGATGCCCATCAACCAGGCGATCGGCGCGAAGATCCAGCCGGCGATGCGCTCGAGCGTGACCGCTTCGCCGCCCACCATCGGCAGGAAGCCGACGACGCTGTTGGCGAGCGCGACGAAGGCGGTGAGCACGATCAGGATGGCGATGATGTTGAGGTAGAGCGCGAGGCCGTCACTGGTGCCCCGGGTGATGGAGTCCATGGCGCTCGAGTAGATGCGCGGCGGCTCCTGCAGCGCCTGCGTGGCGTCGTCATCGTCCGGGATCATGATGTGCGCGAACAGCACCGCGGCCGGCACCGACATGATCGACTTCGTGATGAGGTGGCCGAGCACGCCCTCGAACTGCTCGCCGAGCATCGCCGAGTAGATGACCATCACCGACCCGGCGATGGTCGCCATGCCAGCGGTCATGACGAGCAGCAGCTCGTAGCGCGACATGCGCTCGAGGTACGGCCGCACGAGCAGGGGCGCCTCGGTCTGGCCGAGGAAGATGTTGGCGGTGGCGACGAGGCCGGCAGGGCCGCGCGTGCCGAGCGCGCGCTCGAACAGCCACGAGATGCCGCGGATGATCACCGGCAGGATGCGCCAGTACCAGAGCAGCGCCGACAGTGCGGACATCACGATCACGAGCGGCAGCACCTGGAAGGCGAAGGTGACGACCGCGTTCGGGTTGGTGACGGTGAAGGGCGTGTCGCCGCCGCCAAGATAGCCGAACACGAAAGAGCTGCCCTTGAGCGTGGCGGCGCCGAGCGCGCCCACCGCTTGGTTCATGTAGAGCAGACCATCCTTGACCAACGGCGCCTTGAGCAGCAGCAGGCAGATGACGAACTGCAGCACGACGGCGATGCCGACCAGCTTCCAGTTGATGCGGCGGATGTTACGAGACATCGGCAGCACGAGTGCGATGAAGACGGCGATGCCGAGCAGCGCCTGTAGGTAGAGGGTCATTTTAGTTTGATCTCCCGCAGGCGTTCCTGGAGGTATTCTTCGGCGAGGATGGGGGGCAGCGGTTGTGGCCGGCCGGCGCCGGTGCACGAGGGCAGGGCGGCGATCGGGAAGTCCGGGTTGAAGTGCAGGAAGAAGGGCATCGAGAAGCGCGCATGCCGGGCGCGGTCGCTCGCGGGGTTGATGACGCGGTGGCTGGTGGACTTCAGCGCGCCGTTGGTCAGCCGTTGCAGCATGTCGCCGACGTTCACCACCATCGAGCCGGGCGCCGGGTTCACCGGGAGCCATTCGCCGCGCCGGGTCTGCACCTGCAGGCCGGGCTCCTCGGCGCCGAGGAGCAGCGTGATGACGTTGATGTCCTCGTGCGCGCCGGCGCGCACGCTCTCGGTCGGTTGCGCGGCCATCGGCGGATAGTGGATGACCCGTAGCACGCTGTTGCCGAGCTCGACCTTGTCCTCGAAGAAATCCGGCGCGAGTCCGAGCACCCGTGCGATCGCGGCGAGCAGCCGGCGGCCGGTGCGGTCGAAGGTCTCGAACATCTCGAGACAGGTGTCGCGGAAGCCCGGGATCTCCGCGATCCAGACATTGTCCGACATGTAGTGTTGGTAGGGATGGCCGGACGGGAGCTCCCGGCCGACATGCCAGAATTCCTTGAGATCGTGGTGGAGCGCGCCCTTGGCGGTCTCGATGCCGAACGGGGTGTAGCCGCGCGCGCCGCCACCGCCCGGCACATGGTACCGACGCTTGTCCGCTTCAGGCCATGCGAAGAACGCCTTGAAGATACCGAGGAAGCGGTCGATCAGCGGCTGCGGGATGCCGTGGTCCGCGATGATCACGAAGCCGTGATCGGCGTAGGCTTGGCCGAGGTCGTGCACGAACCGGTCGCTGTCCGCGGCGCGCAGGCTGAGGGTCGGGATCCGCTCCGTCATGGGCGCATTCTGCACGGTCGGACGGGTCGCGGCGAGACTCCGGAGTCCCCCGGGGGTTAAGCTTGACCGGCTCATGGAAACCCTGCTACCCGTACTGCTGCGCCTGCTCGGCGCTTACCTGCTCGGTTCGCTGAACGGCGCCCTGTTGCTCGGGCGGCTGCGCGGCGTCGATATCCGCACCCAAGGCAGCGGTAATGCCGGGGGCACCAATGCCCTGCGTACCCAGGGACGTTGGTTCGCGCTCGGCGTCGTGATCATCGACATCGCCAAGGCTTGGATCGCCGTCCGTGTGCTCGGCGGTCCGGGGGCCACTTGGCTCGCGGTGGGCTGCGGCTTCGCTGCAGTGCTCGGGCATGTGTATCCGGTGTTCCACGGGTTCCGCGGCGGCAAGGGGGTGGCGACGCTGCTCGGCACGCTGCTTGCGGTGTCGCCGCTGCTGCTCGCCGCCGTGCTCGGTGTCTGGCTCGTGATGATGATGGTGTTCGGCATGGTCGGGCTCGGTTCGATCGTCGCGAGCGCCGCCTTGCCGCTGCTCGCGCTGCTCGGCGTCCGCGGTGGCTGGTTGCCGCCGGAGTCGCTCGCGCCGCTGCTCGGCTTCGGGGTCGCCTGTGCGCTGCTCGTGCTCTGGACCCACCGCGCCAACCTCGCCCGCATGCAGGCGGGCACCGAGCCGCGCGCCAAGCGTCTATGGCTGCTCGGGCGTCTGCGCGGGCGGCTCTGAGTGTGGTGACGGCCGTCGAACCGCTCGCGCAGCGCGTGTTCGCGGCACTTGCCGATGGCGCGGAGCACTCGGGTGCAGCGCTCGCTGAGCACGCCGGCGTGACCCGCAGCGCGGTGTGGAAGGCCATCGAGTCGCTGCGCGCCGAGGGTCTCGCGATCGAGGGTGCGACGAACCGAGGCTATCGGTTGGCGTCGCCCACCGAAGCGCTTGACGCAGCCGCCTTGCGCGCGGCTTTGTCCCCCTCGACCCGCGCACGCTTGCGTAACCTCGAGGTCGCTTGGGAGACCGATTCGACCAACGCGACGCTGCTTGCCTCGCCGCCGCCACCGGTCGGCGCCTGGGATGTGTTGCTCGCCGAGAACCAGCGGCAGGGCCGTGGGCGACGTGGTCGCGCTTGGCGCGCGGCGCTCGGCGACAGCCTGTGTCTCTCCCTTGGCACGGCCTTCGAGCCTTTGCCGCAGGATCTGCCGGCCGCGACGCTGGTGGTCGGCGTGTGCGTGCTGCGGGCGTTGCGCAGGCGTGGCGGCTACGGTGTGGCCCTCAAGTGGCCGAACGACATCGTGCTTGCTGAGGTGCCCGGCTCGATGGACGACTTGATGGACGGCTCGATGGACGGGGCGCTCAGCAAGGCGGGTGGCATCCTCGTCGAGTTGCGCGCCGAGGCCGGGGGCTGCGCGCAGATGGTGGTGGGTATCGGTCTCAATCTGCGCTGTCCCGCTGCGATCGCCCAAGCGGTCGAGCTGGGGGCATTGCCGGCGACGGCGCTGGTGGCCGCCGGTGTGGAGGTCGCGGCCCGCAACGCCCTCGCGGCAGCAGTGGTCGATGAATGCGTGTTGGGGCTCGCGACCTTCGCCGAGCGGGGGTTCGCGCCGTTCCGCGATGAGTGGCGCGCAGCGGATGCGCTGCTCGGGCGCGCGGTGCGCATCACGACGATGGGCGCGAGCGACGCGTCGTCCGATCGCGCCGGGTCGGCGCGCGAGGGGCACGCCCGGGGCATCGATCCGGCCGGGGCGTTGCTGTTCGAGTCCGCGGATGGCGCGTGCAGCGCCGTGTCGTCGGGTGAAGTCAGCGTGCGGGAACAGCGGCCGTGAGCCGGAGCACGGGTTATGCCGTGGTGCTCGCGCTGGTGCTCGCGAACGTCGGCTACTTCGCGTGGCGCACCTGGATCGCGCCGCCTGCTGCCGGTTCTGTGCCGTGGCGGACGCCCGGCGCAGTGTCGGTCCCGGCGGTGGTCCCAGCCGGGATGGATACCATCGATCTCGCGGGTGAAGTCCGCGACGATCTCCCTGCCGCGATGCCGGCGGCTCCGCTGCCGGTCTGTCTGCAGCTCGGGCCGTTCGCCGAACCGATCGCGACCGCCGAAGCGTTGATCGAGATCCGCAGCCGCGGCTTCGCGCCGACGGTCATCTATCCGCCCGAGGTGGTGCCTCGCCGATGGGTCGTGCGTATCGAGGGCCTGCCCACCGAGGCGGACCAGGAGCGGGTGATGGCCCGGCTCAAAGCCGCTGGCTTCAGCGATTTCGCCGCTTTGCCGCGCGAGACCCGGACCTACGCGGTGTCGCTCGGGGTGTTCTCCGAGCCCTCTCGCGCGGCCCGGCGGTCGGCGCAGATGCAAGCGGCAGGCATCGCGGCGCGCATCGTGCCGCTCTACGCACCGGTCGCCGAGCGATGGCTGCAGGTGACGCTCGATCCGGCGGTGATGCCGGCGGGATTCGCGCCGGGCACCGTGCCGACTGCGGCGTTCGCCGGTGCTTGGCGAGTGCGGGCTTGCGACAGCGTCGCAGCCGAGACCGCTCGATGAGCGCGCCTGGACGCCGCCGGCTGGGTCCGATCGCGGCGGTCGCGTTGGTGGTCGGCAACATCATCGGCTCCGGCATCTTCATGCTGCCGGCGGCGCTCGCTCCCTATGCCTGGAACGCCGTGTTCGCTTGGCTCATCACGATCTCTGGCGCCATGTGCCTGGCGTGGGTCTTCGCGCAGCTCGCGATGCAGTTGCCGCAGGCGGGCGGCGCGCATGGCGTGGTACGGACGACCTTCGGCGATACGCCCGCGTTCTTCACCTCTTGGGGCTACCTCGCGAGCGTGTGGACCGCCAACGCGGCGATCACGGTGGCCGCTGTGAGCTACCTGCAACGGCTGGTTCCGCAGATCGACGCATGGCCGTTCGGGCCGCAGGCCGTCGCGCTCTTTTTCATCGCCTTGTTCGCGCTCGGCAACGCGCGGGCGTTGGCAGGCGGCATCCAGATCGTCTCGACGCTGATCAAACTGCTGCCGTTCGTCCTCGTGATCGGGTTGGCGGCCTGGTTGATGGCCACCCAAGGAAGCGCAGCGCTCGCACCGATCGACACGATCCCCTTGGAGGCTTCCGCCACGCTCGCGGCGGTGGGCGTCACGGTGTTCGCGTTGCTCGGCCTCGAGAGCGCGTCCGTGCCGGCGGATGCCATCGACGATCCGGTGCGCAATGTGCCGCGCGCGACGCTATCGGGCACCGCGGTCGCAGGCGTCGTCACCCTGTTGTCGAGCTGCGCCGTGGCGCTGATGCTGCCGCAGGCGACGCTCGCGTCCTCGACCGCGCCGATCGCCGATTTCATCGGGGTGTTCGTCGGTAGCGGTGCCGGCAGCTTCGTCGCACTTTGCGCCGTGGTCAGCTGCCTCGGCGCCCTCAACGGATACCTGTTGGTGGGCGCTGAGCTGCCCGCCGCGATGGCGCGCGCCGGTTCGCTGCCCGCCTGGTTCAGCCGCGCCAACGCGCGCGGCGTGCCGACCCATGCGCTGTGGGTGGGTGCAGCGGCGTCGGGCGCGTTCGTGTTGGTCGCGCTGTCGCGGCAGGGTGTCGCCGCCTTCGAGTTCGTGGCGCTTGTCTCCACGGTCACGGCGCTGCTGCTCTATGTCGCCGTCTCGACCGCCGCCCTTCGCCTGATGCACGAGGGCCGTGTCGCCCGGCGCCTCGGGCTCTGTGTCGCCGCGCTCGGGGCATTGCTGTTCGCCGGGGTGACGATCTGGAGTTGCGGTACCGAGGCGTTCGCTTGGAGCGCCGCACTGCTCGCCCTCGGTTGGCCGTTGCGCC
>Ga0315907_10003176_pt1 | contig 19712 bp, 20 predicted proteins | sample LakEriMetagenome_3_FD_203525 | JGI IMG/M metagenome (GOLD analysis project Ga0315907, IMG submission 203525) | Freshwater fungal communities from buoy surface, Lake Erie, Ohio, United States - Buoy 12 MA123 | ecosystem: Environmental > Aquatic > Freshwater > Lake > Lake biofilm | place: USA... | reverse complement strand
AATGGGTGATAGAAGGGCGGGTATTCCGGAATTGGTTATCATCGAAGTAAAACGTGATGAGAACAGCGGCGTGTCTGAGGTGCTGAGGCAGTTGAAGCATCAACTTGTTCGTCCCGAATCGATGAGCAAATATTGTCTCGGTGTTGCGCTTTTATATCCCGAAATGAAGTCGAATAACTTCAAACAGAAATTATTGAAAATCGAAAAAATTAAATTAGCCTATGTTGCTTGATTGGAGTGAAATACTGTTTCGAGTGCAAGACGCCGTTCCTGCATTGGATCCTGCGTTGATAGATGAACCCGAGAAGTTCAAGCCGCTCGGTGGACTTAAGTTTTTTAATGGAGAGGACTTGCTCGGTTTGGTGATTCGCATGCTCTTGCACTTGTCGTTTGTATTCGTATTGGTGCGACTCATTTATTACCCGATCGCTAAAAGGAAGGATTTTCTCTTCACGTATTTCTTGTTCAGCATTTCCATTTTCACGATGTGCTTTTTGCTGGAAAGTGTGAAGCTCGAGATGGGCTTTGCGCTGGGGTTGTTCGCGGTCTTCGGAATCATTCGTTATCGAACAGATGCCATTCCCATCAAGGAAATGACGTATCTCTTCATCGTAATCGGCATGTCAGTCATGAATGCGCTCATCAACAAGAAGATTTCTGTCGTTGAGCTGGTGTTTGCAAACGCAGCCATACTGGCACTTACCTATGGGCTGGAGCACGTTTGGTTGCTGCGTCACGAGTCCCAGAAGCTAGTGGTTTACGAAAAAATTACGCTCATCCAGAAAGGTCGTCGCGCCGACCTAATTGCTGATCTGGAGGAGAGAACAGGTATTAAAATCAACCGTGTCGAGATCGGAAAAATTGATTTTCTGCGCGATACGGTGATGGTGAAGATTTATTTCTACGAAGATCAGCAAGATGGTCATATCGACGAGACATTCTCTTCCGGATTCAATAACTAAGCACAATGAAACTGCAACTATTCATCTGGGTTATCGCCGTATTACTTGCACTTGTTTCCTGCAAAAAGGAAGCAGGCGATGGAGGTAATTCTTCCATCAAGGGTAAAATCACCAAGGAGCTTCGTGTGGTGCTTAATAATCCCGGAACTGCAGTGGGTACTTTTCCTGCGGCCGATGAAGACGTGTACATCATTTACGGTAATCACGTCTCTCCTGATGATCGTGTGCAAACCAATTACGACGGGGAATATGAGTTTCTCTATTTGCGCCCCGGCAAATACAAGGTCTATGCGTTCTCTAAGGATACTAATGCGGTGGCCGTTCCTTGGGATGAAGACCATATGACGGTGCTTCAGGAATTGGAAATTACCGATGGCAATCAGCAGGTGAAGGCCGATGATATGATGATTTACGATGCGAATTAGTCTAGCCGTTGCATTGTTGCTTAGCGCGGCCCGAATGTGTGCTCAAACGAAAGATGCGGGCTTGTGGATGGATGTTGGCTTCAGCCGTGAAATGGGTGATCGCTTCGAACTGACCGTCAGTCCGGAGATTCGACTGGACGAGAACTTCACTCGTTGGTCGCGGCTATTCGCAGATGCTTCATTGGAATACAAATACAACAAGCACATTTCGATGTCAGCCGCCTATCGCGGTGGTGTGGGAAATGACGGCGTGCACATCGACGGCAGGCAACGCTTGCAATATGGAGTAGGCTTTAAGCAGAAACGGAACGACTGGTCAGTGAATTACCAATCGCGAGTTCAATTCGCCTTACATGCAGCCTGGAGTGATGCGGATGTTGATTTCAATACTACCTGGCGCAATCGCGTCACAGTAAAGTATGGTGGACTGAAAAAAACAGATTTGGCAACCGCGTATGAAATTTTCAACTCGGTGTCGGCCTATCAGGAGTTGGCAATGACCAATTGGCGTTGGACGGCTCAAGTAGCCCGTAAAATCAACAAAAAACAGAGCATGGCGTTGGGATATCTCATTCAACGCGACTTGACCGAGTCGCCCCAACATCTTGATTTCGTGTTTTTGCTTTCCTATAAGGTGGAATTGTAGTGCTACATTCGCGGCGCAAAATTCCTCCTAAACATGTCAAAAAAAATCACTTCCGCCCTTATTTCCGTATTCGATAAAACCGGTTTAGAGCCCATTGTGCAGCGCATGATGGAGTTGAACATAACAATGTATAGCACCGGGGGTACGCAAGATTTCATAGAAAAACTAGGCGGAAGTGTTGTCCCGGTTGAAGAACTCACGGGCTACCCCAGCATTCTGGGCGGTCGCGTGAAAACCCTTCATCCGAAAGTATTCGGAGGAATTCTGAATCGCCGAGCAGACGAGGGTGATCAGGCACAAATTGCAGAGTATGAAATCCCAAACATCGATTGCGTTATTGTCGATTTATATCCGTTTGAAAAAACGGTAGCAAGTGGCGCATCGCACGATGATATCATTGAGAAGATTGATATTGGCGGTATTTCGCTTATTCGCGGCGCAGCTAAGAATTATGACGATGTGGTGATTGTGCCTGCTCAACGTTACTACGGTCATTTGCTCAATATACTAACGCAGCAAGCGGGTGAAAGCACCATCGAGCAGCGTCGTGAATTAGCGCGCGAAGCATTCAATGTTTCATCGCACTACGACGGCAAGATCTACTCTTATTTCTTGGGTGAAGAACCGGGTGCATTGAAGATCAGCGAGAACAATTACCAGGTGCTTCGCTACGGTGAAAACCCTCATCAGCGCGGGGTTTTCTATGGTGATATGGATGCGTTATTCACCAAGCTGAACGGCAAGGAACTTTCCTACAACAACTTGCTGGATGTCGATGCAGCGGTGAACCTGATTGATGAGTTTACTCATGAAGCCCCAACATTTGCCATTCTGAAGCATAACAACGCATGTGGAATTGCTACGCGCCCATCTATGAAAGAGGCGTATGAATCAGCGCTAGCATGCGATTCGGTGTCTGCATTTGGAGGGGTTCTTATCGCGAATGGAAACATAGACACAGCGACTGCTGAGCTTATTCACTCATTGTTTTGTGAAGTGATCATCGCTCCATCGTATGATGAAACCGCAGTTGAGTTGCTCAAACAAAAAGCAAATCGAATCATTCTCGTGCGCAATGAAGTGAGTATGCCAAAGCACCAGGTGCGCACAGCGCTGAATGGATACCTGTTCCAAGACAAAGATTCACACACCGAAACTATCGCCGATTTCAAATTGGTTACGACGACCAAGGCGAGTGATTCACAACTCAGCGATCTTGTATTTGCCAATAAGCTGGTGAAGCACACAAAAAGCAATACCATCGTGCTGGTCAAAAACGGTCAGCTTTGCGCAAGCGGCACCGGTCAAACATCACGAGTGGATGCATTGCGCCAGGCAATCGAAAAAGCACGTTCATTCAACTTTGACTTGACCGATGCTGTCATGGCCAGCGATGCATTCTTCCCTTTCCCTGACTGTGTTGAAATTGCGAAAGAAGCGGGCATCACGGCGGTCGTTCAGCCCGGCGGATCCATTAAAGACCAGCTCTCAATGGATTACTGCAATGCGAATGGCGTTGCGATGTATATGACCGGGGTGAGGCACTTTAAACACTAGTGAAATGGTGAAATGGTGAAATGGTGAAATAGTGAAGTGGTGAAATGGTATGTCGCGCCCACCATTTCACCACTTCACTATTTCACTATCTCACTATCTCACTATCTCACTATCTCACTATCTCACTATTTCACTAATTCTTTTGAATCCTCACACTCTTCACCTCATTGTTTGAACGAATGTTGAGTGTGTAAAGACCTTGAGCAAATGCGCTTAGATCGATAGTTGTTATAGAAGAGTTCGGATTGAAAGACGCTACGCGCTTGCCGGTGATATCTACAACATCGATAAGTTGTATAGAAGCACCTTCTTGCTGCGCAATGGTGAGCATTCCATTTGTTGGATTAGGGTATACGCTGTAGAATGCACTGATTTCTTCAACCGAAACCACACCTTCACACAAGCAGTTCGCATTGTAAACATCATTGGAAGTATTTGCGTTTCCATCATCGCAGGAATCTCCAACGAAATAACATGAACCATCGTCGGTGTTTGCACTGCTATCGTAGTTGCAGGCATCTGTATTGGTGCAGCCCGTCACGAATACAAAGGTTCCGATACAGTCACAATTTTCGTCCAACACGTCATTCAATGTTTCTTCATTGCCGTCGTTGCAAGGGCTACCCGGAAATTCGCAGCTGAAATCATCAAACACCGCATCAGGATTGTAGTTGCAGGCGCTCATGTCGGTGCAACCCACAATCATACCTGAACACACACAATCAACGCTGAGCATGTCATTCATAGTGGTTGGGTCATTGTCATCGCAAGGGAATCCCGGCAATTCACAAGTACCATTATCGAAGTTAGCCGCAGGGTCGAAGTTACATGCCTCAATAGCGGTGCATCCTTCTACGATTTCAATGGCTTCACCAACGCAGATACAATCGGCATCAACCATGTCATTGAAGGTGAACATATCGCCATCATCGCACATATCACCGACAGAGAAGCAAGAGCCATCATCAACCGTCGCTGTCATAGAATAGTTGCAGGCGTTCATATCCATACAACCGGCAATGAGGCCATTGTCTTCACCAAGGCAAACGCAGTCAGTGCCGATTAAGTCATTGCTTGTTGTCAGATTGTTATCATCGCACGAATCGCCGATGAAGAAACAGGACGCATCATCCACTACAGCGGCGGGGTTATAGTTACAAGCACTAGGCTCCATGCAACCGGTAACTTCGCCTATACACAAGCAATCAGCGGTGTATAAGTCATTGATAGTTCCATCATTCTGGTCATCGCACGACTCACCCGGAAGAATACAAGAGAAGTCTTCGATGGTTGCTTCGGGGTTGTAGTTGCAAGCTTCCATAGCAGTACAGCCTGGTGTGCCTGTTATTTCAGTGCCCATGCAAACACAGTCGGTGTTATATACATCGTCGATCGTGAAGATATTGTCGTCATTACAGTTATCGCCTGGGAATAAACAGCTGCCATCATCTGAAGCAGCATCCATGTTATAGTTGCAAGCGTTTACTTCAGTGCACCCAAGTAATTCTCCGGCACAAACACAGTCAGCGCTGTACAGATCATTGATTGTTCCCTCATTCATGTCATCGCAGGGTTCACCCGGAAGAATGCAGTCACCGTTGTCGATGTTTGCATCTGGATTGTAATTGCATGCCTCAGGGGCTGTGCAGCCTTCGATGATAACAACAATTTCGCCGGTGCATGAGCAGTCAGCTTGAATCACGTCATTGATAGTTGCGGCGTCAGCATCATCGCAATCCGAGCCGATGATGATGCAGCTTCCGTCATCAATGGTGGCAGCAGCATCGTAGTTACACGCACCCATTTCCATGCATCCGGCGATGAGTCCGGTGTCTTCACCGGCACAAATGCATTCAGCAGTATAGGCATCGCCGTTTGTGGTGATGTCGTTGTCATCGCAGGGATCATTTGGGAATACGCATGAGAAGTCATCTACAAGGGCATCTGCATTGTAGTTGCAAGCCATCATGTCTGTGCAACCGGTAAGAAGGCCGGTGCAAGTGCAGTCACCTGACCAGCTATCATCGACTGTAAGCGCGTTGTTATCATCACAAGGATATCCCGGTAGTTCGCAGCTGCCATCTTCCACATTAGCGGCAGGGTTGAAGTTACAAGCCTCTGTTGCTGTGCAGCCTTCGATTTGAGGAATTACACCCTCGCATACACAATCAGCATTATAGACGTCATCAATCGTTGCGGCATTATCGTCATCGCAATTGTCGCCGGGGAAGAAGCACGAGCCGTCATCAACAATTGCGTTTTCATTGTAATTACACGTGCCAAGTTCTGTGCAGCCCGTGATAAGTCCTACACAAACGCAATCACCTCCGAGCAAATCGTTTACGGTTGCTTCATTTCCATCATCACAAGGTTCACCGGGTAGTATACATGAAAAGTCTTCCACGGTTGCTTCAGGGTTGAAGTTACAGGCCTCTTGGGCTGTGCAACCCTCGATTACCAGGGGCGGTTCTCCGGCGCAAACACAATCCAATCCAAGTACATCAAAGTTGGTCAATGGATCGCCGTCATCGCAGTTATCACCCGGCAACTCGCATGTTCCGTCATCAATTCCCGCAGTCGGATCGAAGTTACATGCATCGGCTACCGTGCAACCCAGTGTTAGTCCGGCACAAATGCAATCAGCAGTATAGACATCATCGAAAGTGTTTGCATTCGAGTCATCACAAGGTTCTCCTTGGAATACGCAAGAGCCATCGTCGATAGTGGCATTCAAATCAAAATTGCACGCATCAGCAGATAAGCAACCGGGTATACCTGCAATTTCTTCTCCTTGACAAACACATTCAGCGGTATACACGTCGTTATCCGTGAAAATATCGTTGTCATCGCAAGGTTCACCGGGGAACAGACACGAGAAATCTTCATCTACGGCATCGGGATTATAGTTGCAAGCCGAAGGGTTAGTGCAACCTGTAAGTATCCCGGCACAAATGCAGTCAGCGTTAATGACATCAATGGTTTGTGGGTTACCATCATCGCAAGGAAGGCCTTCGAATAAGCATGAACCATCATCTTCTGAAGCTGTTGGGTCATAGTTGCAGGCCGCTGGAGCGGTGCATCCGGCGCCTCCGGCTGTCATCCAAAAAACAATAGTGTTGTCAGTTCCATTTCCTGTATACATCCAAGGGCCTGTGCCGGGTAGGAAAGTACCAGGCACCCATAGTTCGGCTAGTTCAGCTACTCCTTCGCGTCCTTGACCGAAGTCGCCATATTGCATGAAGTCGACCATATTTGCAGGGTCAGCGAAGCTGCCCATCGGAAGGTAGAGTCCTAAGTCGCTTGCAGCAGTATTAAAACCTGTATTAGCATTCCAGTTAATGGTAACACTAGCACCTCCTGAAAGATTCAAGCTACCACTGGTAACCGTAACGTTGGCATTGGAAAGCGATGCGTATTCAAACAGCGCGCACAAGCGGTACTGTTGAATATCGACGCCCATCATACCGAAGTTCTTAATGGTGATTTGCGCATTAGCCGGATCCACGAGAGTGAATCGAATTTGCGCGGTGGTGCCCAACGAAAGAAGGGCCAATCCGATGAGGAGTAGAAATTTATTCATGACGCGGTTAAAAGTTTGCGGCAAGTTAGCCTCACTCATCAGCCGTAAAACTGATCTAAGTCTTTTATTCCAAATTGGAATGTTAAAAACCGCTGTTCAGCAAAAGAGCCGCGGTTGCGGCTCTTTCGATTAATATTCGTCTTCGTTGAAGAAGAAGTCTTCTTTGGTTGGATAGTCCGGCCAGATATCTTCGATGGTGTCAAACACCTCTTCATCGTCCTCGATTTGCTGAAGGTTTTCTACCACTTCGAGCGGTGCACCGGTGCGCATGGCAAAGTCAATTAATTCATCTTTCGTGGCAGGCCAGGGAGCATCTTCAAGATAGGAGGCCAATTCGAGTGTCCAGTACATAGTATTGTCGGATTATAAAATTCGTAAAGGGTTAACGTTGCGCGAAAATAATTGTTTCACTCTTTTCTGCAACAGATTTCGATTTTTCTTGAAAAATATCCTGACAACCTTTATTGACGGGGAATCCAAGGAGTTTCGAGAGCCTTTGCTTCAAGAGTAACCATGCGTGAGAGGGTAAAAAGGTAGTCGCTCAGTCGATTCATGTATTCCATGATGAGCGTTTCCACCGGCGCTTGCTCGTGTAGAAAAACAATACTGCGCTCCGCTCGGCGACAAATACATCGAGCAATATGAATATGCGATACGGTGATATGTCCTCCGGGCAGCACGAAATTCTTCATAGGAGGAAGGCTCTCATCCATGCGATCCATTTCGATTTCCAGTGCTGTTACATCGGCCTGTTCGAGCGATGGAAGTTGCATTTTTCCTTGATGTGCAGGGTCAACGGCGAGATGACTGCCAATGGTGAACAAACGGTCTTGAATGGCAAGGAGGAATTCGGCATGCGGGCTGCCTGCGAGTAAATCACGCGCGAGACCTAAATAGGAATTGAGTTCATCGACATTGCCATAGGCTTCAATACGGGCATGGTGTTTCGAAACGCGCACCCCTCCCAGTAGCCCGGTAGTACCATCGTCGCCTTTACGAGTGTAAATCTTCATGCATCAAAGGTAGGTGCATCACCAATTATACTGTTCATTTGCACCTCAATACTTATCATCACGTGCAGTCGAATTTCAGCAAACAGGAACGATACGATAGGGCTTACCTGAAAATGGCCGTCGAATGGGCGGCTCTTTCTCATTGCACCCGCAAAAAGGTTGGTGCGCTCTTGGTGCGCGACAATATGATTATCAGTGATGGATACAATGGAACTCCCAGCGGCTTTCCCAACCCGTGTGAAGATGCGAACGGCGACACCCATTGGTACGTTTTGCATGCAGAGGCCAACGCGATTCTGAAAATTGCCCGTTCGGCAAATGATGCGAAGGGATCAACACTGTACATAACCCTCTCTCCATGCAAAGAATGCTGCAAACTAATCTTACAGGCGGGCATTCGTCGCATGGTATATATCCATGAGTACAAAGACATTACGGGACTTGAATTTCTGCGGAGTGCTGAGCTGGAGATTGTGCAAATTCCGGACATCGAATAATGCACTCATAAATTGTCCAAACAATGTTGGAACGGGCCAACGGTATTCCATGCGACTGATTAGATTTGTCCCACGCTATGAGTCATGAAATCCAGGAGTCCTCGCACTCCAATCCCCACAATCAAGATCGTAAACCATCGCCGGTCCAACCGCTGTTGTTTGCCTTGACGCTTATTGCGGGTATGTTCATAGGCACCAACTTAGGGGACAAGAACCTGCTGCAAGTGAAGCCTTCTGTGGAGCAGAATGCGAATAAGTTGGTTAGTCTGATTGATTTCATAGAGGATAACTACGTTGATAGCATCAACAAACAGCAACTCATAGAGGATGCAATAGCGAGTGTGCTGAAAAATTTGGACCCGCATAGTTACTACATGGGTTCAGAAGAAGTCGCGATTGAAAAGGAACGTATGAAGGGGGAGTTCAGCGGGGTTGGTATTGAGTTTCTCATACTTCGCGACTCTTTGATGGTAGTAAAAACAATTGCCGATGGGCCATCCGAAAAGGCCGGCCTTCAGTCGGGCGACCGCATAGTAATGGTTGATGGCCTGCCGATATCCGGCAAAGAGTTGGATGGCGACAAGGCGCAGAAACTCTTGAAGGGAAAGCAAGGCAGCCAAGTGAAGGTTGCGGTTGTTCGCCCGGGCGAGCAAGGCATGAAGGAGTTTACTATTGAGCGCGGCAGTATTCCTATCGAAAGTATTAACGCGTCATTTATGGTAAATGATTCGGTCGGGTACATCCGCATTGATCGTTTTGCAGAAAAGACCTACGACGAATTTTTAAAAGCGACAGAGCAGTTAGAAGAAAAGGGTTGCTCATCCCTTATCCTCGATTTGCGAGGCAATGGCGGGGGTTTGCTCAATCAAGCGGCAGAGATTGTAGAGGAGTTTTTAAATGAAGGAAAAACGATCGTGCGCACGCGTGGCATTCATACAGGGGAGGATGAGATTCGATCCGGCAAAAAGGGCAAGTACCGCGATTTGAATGTGGTTGTCATGATAGACCAGAACTCTGCGTCTGCCAGTGAAATTGTAGCCGGCGCGCTGCAAGATTGGGATAGAGCCGTAACCGTAGGACGTCGATCATTTGGTAAAGGTCTGGTTCAGCACGAAATGGAGTTGGCCGACAATAGTGCACTGCGTTTGACCGTAGCTCGTTATTACACACCAACAGGACGATGCATTCAAAAGCCATACGGCGATTCAATCAACTACGACGATGATTTTCAGAAGCGATTACTCAAGGGAGAAATGACGAGTGCTGATAGCGTGCGTTTCCCGGATTCACTCGTTTTCCGAACACCGGCAGGAAGACTTGTTTATGGCGGTGGTGGCATTATGCCCGATGTATTTGTGCCACTGGATAGTATTTACTTCTCCGGGTTGCTGTCGGAAATTGCCTACAGCGGCATCATCCGCAATTACTGTTTTACGTATCTCGATGCACACCGTAAGGACATGCGCAAGTATAAAACAGCAGATGACTTTATCGCTAAGTTCACCGTTACAGACGCAATGATTGCAGGGCTGATTGAAACAGCCGAAAGGGAAGAAATCAAAATCAACCGTCAGGTAGTCAAGAAAATTACCCCTCAGCTGAAGTCACGCGTCAAGGGACAATTAGCGAGAAGTTTGTTTGATGACAATGCCATGATACGCGTATCGCTTGAATCGGATCCGGACTTCAAAAGGGCACTGCAGGTAGCGCTAGAATACAAGCAATATGCTGCCATTCGGAAGCCTTAATTTCCGCATACTTTCATAAGCCACTTGGCAGCGGCTTCGCGGCATTCTATGTGTCCCATGTGACCCACGTTGTTTTCCACGTGCACATCAGCTTGAGGCAGAGCCTCTGTTTCTGATTTGATCTGCTCATAAGGAATGGACTTGTCGTTTGAGCCAAGGAAATAATAGAGGGGGAATGGGGCTTGGGTAAGAAAGTCAACATTATCAGGCCGTTCAATCATCACTTCGTGTGAAGCGGCAATACACTCTGATGTGATATCTGTCTTGGCTGAATCAATCATGGTCTGCAGTTCTTTCTGAAAAACATCCAGGTTGTGCTCTGCCAGCGTGTTGCGCAGCATTGTGGCCAGATATAAATCTTTGTTCTGTGACGCAGCAGAAATGGCTCTTCGCCTATCATCTTTCTTTTGAGCGTTATCGGAAGCTGCTTTCGAGTGAAAAAAACCTAATGCTGCAATGCGATCCGGAACCATCGTTACAAGGCTAGACGCCAGATAGCCGCCCATCGAATGACCTACAACAATCCACGGCAGTGAATCATCTGGAATCTGCCGCATGATTTCCTCGCAGTAGACTTTTGCAGTACGTATACTTGGTATTTCTGGCAGGTTTCCGTGCCCCGGAATCGAGGGAGTCGATATAGAAAGCGTCTTATCAGGTAGGCCGGCAATTAAATCATCCCACATGGATGGTCGTTCTGTAAACCCATGTATCAGCACGAGCCTTCGAGTAGCACTCATACGGCTTCGGCCACTACTTCTTCCACGACATCAGGCATCTTCGCTTTGAGCAGATTTTCAATACCGCCTTTTAGGGTTGCTGTTGATGAAGGACAACCGCTGCAAGATCCTTTCAATTGTACATACACTTTCTTATCGCGATAAGCCATGAAGTCGATTGCGCCGCCGTCACTCTCCACCGCGGGGCGAACGTATTCATGCAAAAGGAAACGAATCTCGTCATCATACTCGGTTGGCTCGAAGGTAGAATAGTCCGTTAACTCATGAGCTGCCTTTGTAATGTCATTTCCGGCAGCGGCTTCGCGCGTACGATTCACGAGGTCTGCAGGTATTGCACTTACAGCAACTTCATGTTCCATCAGCCATTCGCGGATGTATTCGCGGAGTTGTTGCACAATCATCTCCCACCCGAGCGACTCGTCTTTTAAAACGGTGACGTAGTTGCTGCTAATAAATACGCTGGTGACGAATGGAAAATTAAAGAGCTCTTCAGCAAGTGCCGACGAGCCTTTTGCTTCTGTTTTGCTTCTGTATTCAACTTGCAGCCCACCCGTAATGAGCGCTCGATCGGCTACAAATTTCATAGCGGCCGGGTTCGGCGTCATTTCAGCATATAAGGAGGTGGGTATTTTTTTAGTTGTTTCCATGTCCGCAAATTTCGTGTAAGATGAGCATGAAATCAACGGCGGGGGCAACCAAATTATAACGGAACTTCTAGCTATCCTCATTATTTCAAGCCACTCACAACAACGACGAATTCGCCTCGTGGTTCGTGGGCTTGAAAATGTGCGAGTACTTCCGTGGTCGTACCTCGAACGGTTTCTTCGAATTTTTTACTGATTTCCCGACTTACAGATACAGGGCGTTCGGCTCCGCAAAAGGTGACGAGTTGTTCGAGCGTTTTCAGAAGGCGGTGCGGACTTTCATACAGCACTGTGGTTACCTCGCTGGAAGCAATCGCTTTGAAGCGGGTTTCACGCCCTTTTTTATGTGGGAGAAAACCGATGTAGTGAAATTCCTCACAAGGAATACCACTCACCACGAGCGCCGGAACAAAGGCTGTGGGCCCAGGCAAACACTCTACCTCGACCCCTGCTTTAATGCATTCGCGAACCAGGAGATAGCCGGGATCACTGATAGCAGGTGTGCCCGCATCGCTTACCAAAACGGCCTGTTGCATGGACTGTATGCGGTCAACTGTTTTCGAAACAACCGCATGTTCATTGTTCAGATGAAAGGAGCTGATGGGCTTATCGATGCCCAGATGAACGAGCAATTTGCGCGTTTCTCGTGTGTCCTCGGCGAAGATGTGATCACACTCCTTGAGCACGCGAATGGCACGCAGGGTGATGTCTTCCAAGTTGCCAATCGGAGTTGGCACCACAAAAAGCTTCAACGTATCGAGGATTAGGAATGACGGCGATCAACCAACGCTCGGAAATCGCGAGCCACTGATGATCCTTCGTTCCACTGATACTTAGATTCGAGGGACTTCACATATTGCAAAGCATCTTCGCGTGTTGACGTGTTGAGCAGGTCAATAGCCACTTCATAGTCCTGATTGTTGCCTTTGAATAGTTCGCGCGAGAACTGGAAACGCTGATTAAGGGTGATGGCTATTTTAAGATCTGGAATGGGTGTATGAGTATGATGTTGAGCAACGGTTTCCTGCTGAACCATGGTGCGTGCGAGCATTTCGTTAACACTTGGAGTTGCAGGTAGAGCAGCAAGGTCAAAAAGTGTATTTGCAACCGGCGAAGGAGCCGCAGGAGCCTCCATGGTAAAAAGGGGCGTTTGCTCGACTGTTTCTTCCGTTTTGGTAACCTCTTCGATGGCGTCTATCAAAGAAACCTGATTGGTAGGCTCCGGTTTTAGCTGTTCCTGCGTCGCGACAGAAGGTGCTGCTTCCTGTAACGTTTGAATAGCGGCGGTTCCATTTACAGTTTCATCGAATGCTTTATAGCGAAGAACGACCAGACGCTCATATAATTCGCGGCTTTGCTCGGTGACCATTTCAAGCTCTTCCAGTGAAAGCTCACCAGCCTTGAGGCGCTCCATTTGCAGCTGAATGTTTTGTGCGATTTCGTGCAAACGGGGATACTTACTCGATTCGTTCATGGTATAAAGGGTTTTTTTCAAATCTAGAACGCGGAATTGGCCGGAAATTGAAAAAAAACTAAAGTTTTTCACGTTCCTTTTTTGGCAAACTCGATCTGACGAGTTCGTAGCTGTGATCAATCAGTTCTGTAAAGAGGTGGTCAGGTACATCGCCCTCTGTGGCCACGGTGTTCCAATGTTTTTTGTTCATATGATAACCACCTGTGATGCCTGAGTATTGTTCTCTTAGCTCAACGGCACGTTCGGGATCGCACTTTAGGTTAGCTCCTACGAATGATTCGATGTCACACAGGGCGAACATTTTTCCACCGACCTTAAATACGAGTGTACGATCATCGAAAGGAAGGTGTTCGCTAGCGCCTTTTTTACGCAAGCAATATTCGCGGAAGGTGACTACATCCATGGTTAATCGTAGGCTGCGCAAGGCACATACATCTTGCTGCCTTGTTTGCATGCGCGAATTCCAACTACGATTTCGTGCGTGCTGCCGGCAGTGTAGCGAATTTTATTCATGGTCACGTCATAAGCGTAGCCAATGGTCACATACCGAATAGCCGATAGCTTGAATAAGGCTGAAAATCCATGTCCCGATCGCGCTCCTATCCCTACATCGACCATGTCTTTGAATGAGAGAACCAATTGTCCGTCTATGGAAGGTCGGCTCTTGCCCACATAGTTGATGAGGTATGCGGGCTTGAAAGAAAGTTCTTCGGTGATGCGGGTTGCATATCCGTTCGAAAACGTGTAGTGCCTCCTCATTTGCGTATCGCTAAGTCCGTCGATGTCTTTATTATTGAGGCTGCGCACGGAGAACCCATAAAAACGATCTGATCGATAGAGCCACAGGCCCGCATTGAACATGGGGAATATAAAATCGTTTACGATGCCGAATATGGCAGTCTCTGCCAATTGGTTTTCGAAGAGCATTTCGCCATAATCGATGCTGTATTGAGCAAAGCCAAGACCGAGGCCTGCGGAAAGAAAATACTTGTTGGCCAATTTCATGTGGTATGCATAATTGATGTGCACCGTGGTATAGTTGAATGGACCTGCATCGTCGTTTTCTACGGTTGCGCCCAGACCATGAAAATGGAACTCTGACTTTTTCCCGATTTTACCATGAATATTAGCGAAGCCGGTGGTTGGTGCGCCCTCCATTCCTTTCCATTGTCTGCGTAATCCGAATTTCAAATCGAGACATGGAGCCGTGCCCACAACTGCAGGGTTATACTGCATGTAGTTATAAGTGAAATAGGTAAACTGAGGCAGCTGTTGACCCCTCCAGGCTTGCGCTAGAAGAATCAAACAACCGATAATCAGAAACCTTTTCATTCTTAATGCACAATACTTATTACTCCCGTCATCGGCGGGATGGTTACTTCGAGTGAGTTCAATTCAATCACATAGTAGTACGCACCTGTAGGTAAGTACTTCCCTTTGTAAGTTCCATCCCAGGCTTGTTCATAGCCCACCGATTTGAAAACGCTTTGACCCCAGCGGTCAAAAACTTCAATCTGGCACGTCGGAAATCGCTCTATCTCACCAATGTTCCAAACGTCGTTCGCACCGTCGTTGTTGGGTGAAAAAGCGGTAAAAATTTCAATGGGTGAGCCAATTGTAAGAGATACAACATCGGTTGCCGGACAATTGCCGACTTGTCCGCTTACCTGAAATGAAGTGGTTTCTTCCGCATATACTTCCGGTGAAAGACTGGTCGGATCGCTGAGGTATTGTCCGGGAGTCCATTGCACGGGATAATCATCATCGGCGCCTTCAACCAGTAGAAAAGCCGACTCCCCAAGCGCAACGGAGAGTGGATAAACACTGGCTACAATCCCCAATGCACTTCCGCTTATCGTAACATCGAATGCGCAAGGGTCGACAAGGTTTCCGCCTTGTGGCTCGTGATTCGAACCAACTACCACGAGGTAATCGGTATCGGGAAGGAGGCCTGAGCCGATGTCGAAACTGAACGATTGATCGGATCCTTCGCAAGCCGCGGCAATAGAAGCGAATGCATCGCAAGGGTCTTCGCCGGGTTGCACCGGAAATGCTGTTACGTAAACAAAGTCATTGATGCCATCCGTGGAATAGTCGCAGTCTACGAATTCAATGTTGATGGACACGTTGCCCACATTGGCAATAGAGTTGGTGTGAAAAGAGTACCAAGCCGTGTAGTTGAGCACGTTGGATGGCACCTCATTGAAAATACACGCATTGAAATAGGGGGAAGCTTGCAGCGAATCGACTTGCTGGGGTTCATCCGCACAGATGTAGTTGCTTGCGGCTTCGGCGCAGCCCTGAGAAAATACGGGGTTACTGCAGAGGGCTGCAACACATAGAACGATTAATAATTTAAGCCTGCTCGTCATGCTGGAAATAGACTATCGCGAAGTGAGTGCAAGGTATATTCTGTCGCCATTTAAAAACACTCTTTTTGCGCATCAATACCTTGTTTTATGCACAACGTTATCCAACAAGGATTGTTTCCCAAACTATTCAAATTCTATTAATACCGCATTCTTTTCCACGGCAACCCCTTTTGTCGCAGTCACTTTTTTGACGACCGCTGACGCCGGGCTCTTGATGACGTTTTCCATTTTCATAGCTTCTAAAATGAGCAGGGGAGTATCCTTTTCAACTACATCACCGGCATGAACCAAAATGTTGAGCACCATACCGGGCATGGGGGCCTTTATTTCGCGTAACTTCTTTTCGCTGGTTGCTTCCATGCCAAGGCTTTTCAGCAATTCATCAAAGCGATCTTTCAGTTGCAGCACATACACGCGGTTATTCACCTTTACAGTAAACTCTTTGGTGGCCGGGTTGGCCTGAACTACTTCCGCACTCATGGATTTTCCATCCACAATCCAATGCGAGCGCATTTCCGTCAGTTGAATTTTGCTCACTTCAATCGGTCGTTCATGGACGAATACGGAGTCTCCTGTCAGATTGATTTCAAATTGGTTTTTCCCGTTTACCGTGGCTTTATACATGATACAAATTTATTACACGAAGCTAGGTACTTTCGCAATATGGCCGGCATCTACTTCCACATACCTTTTTGTAAACAAGCTTGCCATTATTGTGACTTTCATTTCTCAACATTCTTGCGCTCGAAGGAAGGTATGTTAGATGCCTTGCAACTCGAGATAAAGTCTCGACGCCCCTATCTGGAGAATCAGGAAATTGAAACAATTTACTTCGGTGGCGGAACACCCTCTTTGCTTAGTGCCGATGAATTGCAGCGGCTACTCGACGTTGTTTTCACGAATTTTCGGGTTGCAAGCAAACCGGAAATTACGCTGGAGGCAAACCCAGACGACTTAACCTATCTGAAAATACTGGAATTGAAACGAACCCCCATTAATCGGTTGAGTATAGGTGTGCAGAGTTTTCGCAACGAAGACTTGCAATGGATGAACCGAGCACACACCTCTTCGCAGGCTGATTATGCCGTGAAGTGCTCTCAAGATCGAGGGTTTGACAACATTACGATTGATCTTATTTATAGTATTCCGGGGTTGACTGCGGCTGCTTGGCAGCAAAATATTCAGAAAGCAATTGACCTGGAAGTTCAGCACATCAGCGCCTATAGCTTAACGATAGAGCCAAAAACAGTTCTCGGTCATCAATGGGCAAAGGGAGAGCTGCAGCCTGCTCCGGATGAAGACTCAGAGGAACAATTTCTCATGCTTAGGAAAATGCTTACACGCGCCGATTTCGAGCATTATGAAGTTTCTAACTTTTGCAGACCCGGCATGCATTCTAGACACAACAGTTCTTACTGGAAGGGGGCGCACTATTTAGGGTTGGGGCCGTCTGCTCATTCGTTTAATGGTAAAAGCAGACAATGGAATGTGGCCAATAATGCCCTATACATGGCAGGCGCCTTAGAAGGAATTCCCCGTTTCGAAATGGAACAGCTGAATGAAACGATGAGGTATAATGAGTACGTCATGACGGGCCTTCGTACCAAGTGGGGAATTGATTTAATGTATATTCAGCGGGAATTCGGAATAGACTTAAGGCAGCAGGAGCAAGCGATGTTGGAGGATTTGCTCAAGCAGGGTTTGATTCTTGAAGATGAAAACCATCTTAGGCTAACAGAGTCGGGCCTCTTGCGTGCCGATCGTATTGCTTCCGATTTATTCAAAGTAGAATCATGATTGCAACCATACAACATCCACAAGGAACTTTTCGCGTAGACCTTTCACACCCGATAGACTTGTCGGTTGCTATGCATCGCAATGGGCCGCGCGCCTGGTATGCGGAACCGATGTCGATTCGGCCCGTCATCAACCGTTATTTCACAGGTAGTGTTGCGCTGGGGGGTAAGGTGAATTTCAATGACATTTACTTTAATCCTCATGCCCATGGAACACATACGGAAACAATCGGGCATATAGCGCGTGACCTGTTTTCAATAGAAAACGCTCTTTCGCAGTATTGGTGTTTAGCGAAGCTCATTACGCTAACGCCCAAATGTTTGGAGTTGGATATAGATGAAATGAAACAAGGTGACCATGTCATCACGCTCGATCAGCTGAAACATGCCATTGGCGATCAATTGCCGGAAGCAATCGTGATAAGAACGCTTCCCAACTCTGAAAGTAAAAAAGAAATGATTTACTCTAATACCAACTTCACCTACATGCAACCGGAAGGTGCGAGCTGGCTGGCGGAAAAGGGTGTTAGACATTTATTGGTTGACATGCCCTCTATTGATCGAGAGGAGGATGCCGGAAAATTGTTAGCACACCACGCATTCTGGAATTATCCGGAAAATCCGCGTAAGGATGCGACGATCTCAGAAATGATTTATGCCGATCCATCTGTGTCGGATGGCATGTATATGCTCGATTTGCAAGTTGCATCCTTTCGCAATGACGCAGCCCCATCGCGGCCGCTATTATATAAGCTGCTTGATACCTGAGCAGTTCGCGGTGTTTACACAAGCCCGCCGTTTGGTTTTTTCAGCGTTCATCTAAACCCTTACCTTCGTACCGCAGAATAATAGTCTTTTGAAGCTCCGTGCCGAACATATCATCAAGCAATATGGTCAAAGAACCGTCGTGAAGGGTGTATCTTTTGAAGTAAATCAAGGAGAAATCGTTGGCCTTCTGGGTCCGAACGGAGCAGGTAAGACCACCAGTTTTTACATGGTGACGGGCTTGGTGAAACCCAATGAAGGACACGTGTTTCTCGACGACATTGATATAACACGCGAACCGATGTATCGCAGGGCGCAGCTGGGCGTGGGTTATTTACCACAAGAAGCTAGTGTCTTTCGCAAGTTGTCTATAGAGGATAATATCAAGGCAGTGCTGGAAATGACCAAGCTCACGAAGAAGGAGCAAGGTGAAAAGTTGGAATCGCTGCTTCAGGAGTTTGGCCTAACACATAAGCGAACCTATATGGGTGGGACGTTGAGTGGAGGTGAGCGCCGCCGCACGGAGATTGCGCGTGCATTGGCCACCGACCCCAAGTTTATACTTCTCGATGAACCGTTTGCGGGCGTAGATCCAATCGCTGTTGAGGATATTCAGAAAATCGTCTATCAATTGAAGCAGCGCAACATAGGCGTGCTCATTACGGACCATAATGTACAGGAAACGCTCTCTATAACCGATCGTGCATATCTATTGTACGACGGTCAAATCCTAAAGGCAGGAACAGCCGAAGAGCTTGCTGCCGATGAGCAAGTGCGAAAGGTATACCTCGGACAAAACTTCGAATTGCGCAAAGTGAAGGTGGGTTGAACAATCTCCATACGTGATCGCAGAACATTGAGGGTAGCAAATATTCGCTATTTGCAAGATTTGAGAGTTAGGTTACGTTTGCCTTCATCACCAAACCTTAAAACCAATGAAAAGAATTTTTACGTTCAGTTTTTTGCTGTTCTCTTTAATGTCTGCTTCTGCACAAAATCTTCAAAGCGCGATTGCAACTCGATTGTTTCATTTCGAAAATAATGAGTTGGCGGATTCATCAGCGGAACAACTGACACCACTGAATTATGGAAGTGTTGGCGTTTACACCGGATCGATGAAATATACGATGGCTTTTGAAGGTGTGTACTACCAGGCTTTTTATGGGTACGACAAGATTTTTTTCCGAAAGAGTTTAGATGGCAATGTGTGGAGTGAAGCCGTAACCGTAACGGATACTACAGTTACGGGCTATACAGAGTTCCATCCGAATATTTCTGTCTGGAGAAACGGCGATGACATCCATGTGGGTATTTCATACATCGACTCAAGTCAGCCATTAGAGCAACTTCGATTTGTGAAAAGCATGGATGGCGGCCAAACCTTTCAAAGTTCAGTTGCTTTGAGTAATCATTCAGATAGTAATAGCATTATGAACTGTGGTTTTAGTGCGAAAGGGGATACTTTACTCGCAACCTGGACACGATATGATGGC
>Ga0315907_10003173_pt1 | contig 19724 bp, 17 predicted proteins | sample LakEriMetagenome_3_FD_203525 | JGI IMG/M metagenome (GOLD analysis project Ga0315907, IMG submission 203525) | Freshwater fungal communities from buoy surface, Lake Erie, Ohio, United States - Buoy 12 MA123 | ecosystem: Environmental > Aquatic > Freshwater > Lake > Lake biofilm | place: USA... | reverse complement strand
TAATAGAAGAAATAATATCGGCAATAGGGAAGAAGATAGAGTTATAGAAAATAGTTTTTATCCAAGCATTGTTATGTTTGCTGTTAATTTCTTTAAATTTTTCGTACTCAATATCTTCCCGATTGAAAAGCTGTACAATCTTCATTCCTGTTATGCGTTCTTGAACAAAAGAATTCATATTGGCTACTTGAGTTCTTACTTCTTCAAATGCTACTTGCATTTTTCGTTGAAAAATACGTGTGATATATACCAAAATCGGCATTGCAACTACAACAATCATTGAAAGTTGCCAGTTCATATAAAACATCACAAATAGACAAACCAGCATTTTTATCAAATCACTAAAAATCATGAATAATCCTTGACTGAAAATACGTGCGATTTGCTCAATGTCAGAAACTGAGCGGGTTACCAACATTCCAACCGGTGAATTGTCAAAATATTTCATTCTGAAAGTCAGCATGTGTTGAAACAATTTTATTCGAATATCTTTTATAATATCTTGTCCTAACCAATTGGCCCAATACACAAAAAAGAACTGTGATATGACTTCTAATAAAAGTGCAAATCCCATAATAAGCGCATAGATTAAAAGTCCAGATTTGCTTGCGGTTTTAATATAATCATCGACTGTAATTTGAAGTAAAAAAGGTCTTAATGCAGCAAATAATGAAAGTAATATTGCAAATAAAATCACCCCATAATATCTAAATTTATAGGGTTTGGTGTATTTTAAAATGCGTTTAAATAAATGAGTATCGAATGCTTTTGCTTGCACTTTTTTTATTTTGAATTTTAAATTCTGAATTATAAATGGGTTTAAATTCAAAATTTATAATTTATAATAAATTCTTTTTGTATTCAATTTTAGTCAAATATAATCCGTGTGCTGGTGCCGAAAATCCAGCCTGGCTGCGGTCTTTACTTTCAATTATTTTTTCAAAATCTTCTAAACTAATTTTTCCTGTTCCGATGTTTATCATGGTTCCAACAATTGCGCGAACCATATTTCTCAAAAATCTATCAGCTGCAATGGTAAAAACCAGTTTGTTTCTGTCTTGTTGCCAATGTGCTTCAAAAATAACACAATTAAAAGTTCTGACATCTGTATTCACTTTTGAAAAACACTCAAAATCATTGTATTTAAAAAGCAGCTGACAAGCTTGATTCATTTTATCTATATCCAATGGCAATTGATACTGATAACTTCCTTCATTTTCAAATGCATCTTTTGTCGTATGAATGTGATATTCATAAGTTCGTTTTAAGGCATCAAAACGGGCATGGGATTCATCGGGAACATTCAGGATATTATATACAACTATGTCTTTAGGTAAATATGAATTGAGTTTGTGAACCAATTGAGGTGCGTCAATTTCGGTCTCGTAATCAAAATGAGCAAACATTTGTTTGGCGTGAACTCCAGTATCAGTTCTTCCGGCACCAACAATTTCAATTTCTGTTTTAAGCAATAATGACAATGCTTTATTTAGAGTTTCCTGCACAGAATCAGCTCCAGGTTGGTATTGCCAACCGTGGTAGTTTGTTCCTTTATAAGCTAATTCGATAAAATATCTCAATTGTAGTGTTCAGTGTTAGGTGTTTAGTGTTCAGAAATTTGCTGAAAAGTGCCAAGAGAACTAATTATTTCGACAAATTTACAAATAATTTATGTTGGGAAAAGCTTAAATAAAATAATATAAATTTGAGCTTTACAATTTCACACAATGAAAAAAATCTTATTGCTTTCTGATACCCACAGCCACATTGATGATGTTATTTTAAAATACGTTCATCAAGCGGATGAAGTTTGGCATGCTGGTGATATTGGTGATTTAGTTGTGACCGATACCATAAAGTCATTTAAACCATTGCGCGCAGTTTATGGGAATATTGATGATGACAAAGCTAGAATGGATTTTCCATTGCACAATAGATTTCTATGTGAAAATGTCGATGTTTGGATTACGCATATTGGTGGTTATCCAGGAAAATACAATCAAAATATCCGAGCCGAAATCCAAAACAATCCACCTAAACTTTTTATTTGTGGCCATTCACATATATTAAAAGTGCAATTTGATAAGCCTTTAAATTTGTTGCACATGAATCCTGGAGCTTGTGGAATTTATGGTTTTCATCAAATGCGGACAATGTTACGTTTTGAAATAGATGGCGATAAGATTCAGAATTTGGAGATCATAGAATTAGGTAAGAAATAAAAAACCCGAACCATAAGATTCGGGTTTTTCGCAGCACTAAAAAACTAAGTTTATAGGTTTATCGCAATCGATCCACAGATTTTACGAGATCTTCATCCTTTTTAATGGCTTTGTTGGCCAAAACCAAAATTACGATAGAAAAAATAGGTAAGAACATCCCAACACCCTTCTCAGAAATAGCTGTTTCTCCAGATGCGTTTAGTGTTCGATACACAAATAATCCTAATAAAATTAAATTCAATATCATATTCAATCTGCCCATGACAAATTGTTGTTGTCTTTTTTTATGAGATAAAATACTTAATAAAGATAATGTTGTACTTAAGCCAAATAGCGCAACATAAGCCATGTCCATCATAAAATAGAAAGGTTTTCCTTCCATATCTTTCCATAATGGAAATACAAATGGTAAAACACCGCTAATAATAAAGCAAACAATCAAATAATAAGTTTGTACTCTAAACATCCTTTTTTGAATAATCTGCTGCAAAAATAAAGTTTCTTTTTAAAAAAATACTATTGCATGATAAAATATTATTTGTATTATTGCAGAACAAATCCGTAAGAACTTCATCAATCGGATTATTCTAAGAATTAAAATCTACCCACATTTTTTACATTCCATCATAACGATTACGATATAAATACTGTTTATGTTTAACATTTCTGCCCTAAAAGAAATGAAGCTTGCTGAGCTTCAAGAAATTGCCAAATTAGCTAAAACAATTAAAATCGCTGGTGCCAAAAAAGATACGCTAATTGCGCAAATTTTGGAACATCAAAACGCAGCTGCGGTCGATGAAGAACCAAAAGTTTCTTCAGACTCGAGTGATAGCGAAAAGGCGAAGCAAAAACCTTTAGATAATAAAACCAAACGCGCTCGTATCTCACCCGAATCAAAGAAAGCTTCCGAAGCCGTTCAAAGTGATTTATTTGCCGAAGACGCTGAAGCTGTCGAAACTCCAGCTCCACTAAATAAAAATCCAAAGTTTAAAAAACCACTTTTCAAAAAAGAGAATAATAGTATTCCCAAGATTTTTTCTGAAGAACAAGCTATCGAAAGTGATATAGAAATTTCAGAAAAACCAGCTGTTGAAAGCTCGAATGAAAGCGAACAGACTGAACAAGTAGTTACCAATCCAAATCAAATTAATAATGACAGTCAGGTTCAAAAGCCAAAGCATCATAACCCACACGAGCGTAAGCGAACTGACGAAGTAAATCAAAATGGTAACAATGGCAATGGTAATCACAATGCCAATAATAACAATCCAAACTTTAAAGGTAAAAAGCAAAATAATTTCAGAGATTCCGATTTTGAGTTTGATGGAATTATAGAAAGTGAAGGTGTACTCGAAATGATGCCTGATGGTTATGGTTTTTTGCGTTCTTCGGATTACAACTATTTGGCTTCGCCTGATGATATTTATCTTTCGACTTCACAAATCAGATTGTTTGGTTTAAAAACTGGAGATACTGTAAAAGGAGTGGTTCGACCTCCAAAAGAAGGAGAAAAGTTTTTTCCCTTGGTTAAAGTTTTAAAAATAAATGGTCATGATCCTCAAGTTGTTCGTGACAGAGTTTCTTTCGAGCATTTAACACCAATATTTCCAAAAGAAAAATTTAATATAGCTGATAAACAGGCTAGTGTTTCAACAAGGATCATCGATTTGTTTTCACCAATTGGAAAAGGACAACGTGGGATGATTGTAGCACAGCCAAAAACAGGTAAAACGATGTTGTTAAAAGACATTGCTAATGCCATTGCTGCTAATCATCCTGAAGTTTATTTAATAGTTTTACTGATAGATGAACGTCCGGAAGAAGTTACCGATATGCAACGTAGCGTTCGAGGTGAAGTTATCGCTTCCACTTTTGACCGTGAACCTCAGGAACACGTGAAAATTGCTAATATCGTTCTCGAAAAATCAAAGCGTTTGGTTGAATGTGGACACGATGTTGTGATACTTTTAGATTCAATTACGCGTTTAGCAAGAGCTTATAATACGGTGCAACCGGCATCTGGAAAAGTACTTTCGGGTGGAGTTGATGCCAATGCGTTACAAAAACCAAAACGTTTCTTTGGAGCGGCTCGTAATGTAGAAAATGGTGGTTCGTTAAGTATTATCGCGACAGCATTAACAGAAACAGGTTCTAAAATGGACGAAGTTATCTTTGAGGAATTTAAAGGAACCGGTAACATGGAATTACAATTAGACAGAAAAATTGCCAACCGCAGAATTTTCCCTGCTATCGATTTGACGTCTTCAAGTACGCGTCGCGACGATTTATTATTAGACCCAAACACCTTGAAACGTATGTGGATACTGCGTAAATTCCTTGCTGATATGAATCCGGTAGAGGCAATGGATACGATTAATGATAAGATAAAGAAAACCCGAAACAATGAGGAATTCCTCATTTCGATGAATGATTAAAATATAAAATCCCAGCTTAACAGTTGGGATTTTTTTTGGCACATGCTTTGGTATGCTTTCTTAAGATTGGCTTAATTCTCTAATCCTTAAATTTCTCCCTTATGAAAATTACCCACTTGCTTCGTGTTTTATCTTTATTAGGTTTTTTATTGTTGATAGCTCCATTTTATGATTCGTGTAATGGACACAGAATGCTTCGTGAAGCTGAAGCTGTAGATGCTGTAGCAGTTGATACTACAGCAGTAGAAATTAATAGTACAAAAATTGATTCAACAGAGATTGCAAAAACTAAAGTTGACACAATTAATAATTCTGTTGAGAATTATGAAATATCATTTCTTGAAAAAGTATATGATTTTATAGATGATGACAATTCTGAAAATGCTTTCGAGTTTGCTAAAATAGGTATCAATAATATTTTGGAATTTGACTACAAAGCATTCAAAAAAGACACAAAAAAAGAAAAAGATTTGTACAAAGTGTTTTTCTTTAATCTTAAAAATTTCTGTTTTGTACTAATTTGCATAATAACATTTTTAATATTTATTTTCTCCTTTAAAGATAGTAAATGGCGTCATAAATTATCCGGACTAAACTTAATTTTGATTTTGATTACAGTTATCTGTTTATTCTTTGAAGGACTATTTGAAACAATTACTCAAATCAAATGGGGCTACTATGCTTTCATCATAACCAATCTGCTAATTTTCTATTACTCAAGTAGGGCACTCAACAGACAAAATTCGTAATTCGTAATTGACAATTCGTAAATAAAAATGTCATGTTGTCATATTTTAAGAACCAAAACTGACATTTTCCCGCTTGGCATAGTAGTTGACTTTCGACAAGCAAGTTTTAAAAAGTAAACACACAAATAAAAACATAAAATAAAAAAAATGGGAAAAATAATCGGAATTGACTTAGGAACAACCAACTCTTGCGTTTCTGTAATGGAAGGACAAGAAGCAGTAGTAATTCCTAATTCAGAAGGAAAAAGAACAACGCCATCTATCATCGCTTTTGTTGAAGGTGGTGAAATAAAAGTTGGTGACCCTGCCAAAAGACAAGCGGTGACTAACCCTACAAAAACGGTTGGTTCTATCAAACGTTTTATGGGACACACTTTCGCTGAAACTACAGATGAAGCTAAAAAAGTACCTTACAGTGTAGTAAAAGGTGACAACAACACACCACGTGTTGATATTGACGGTCGTTTATACACACCACAAGAATTGTCAGCAATGACACTTCAAAAAATGAAAAAAACAGCGGAAGACTATTTGGGTCAAACCGTTACTGAAGCAGTTATCACAGTTCCGGCTTACTTTAATGATGCACAACGTCAGGCTACAAAAGAAGCAGGAGAAATTGCAGGTCTTAAAGTAATGAGAATTATCAACGAGCCAACTGCTGCGGCATTAGCTTACGGATTAGATAAAAAAGGTGTAGATCAAAAAATCGCAGTTTACGATTTAGGTGGTGGTACTTTTGATATTTCAATCCTAGAATTAGGAGACGGAGTTTTTGAAGTATTGTCAACAAATGGTGATACTCACTTAGGTGGAGATGACTTTGACCAAACTATCATCGACTGGTTAGCAGACGAATTTAAAGCAGAAGAAGGAATTGATTTGCGTTTGGATCCAATGTCATTACAAAGAATTAAAGAAGCAGCTGAAAAAGCAAAAATTGAATTGTCATCTTCTGCTGAAACAGAAATCAATTTGCCTTACGTTACAGCTACAGCTTCCGGACCAAAACACTTAGTAAAAAAATTAACAAGAGCTAAATTTGAGCAATTGTCGGATAAATTAGTAAAGCGTTCAATGGAACCAGTTGCTAAAGCGTTGAAAGATGCAGGTTTGTCAACTTCAGATATTGACGAAGTTATCTTAGTTGGTGGTTCTACAAGAATGCCAAGAATTGCTGACGAAGTAGAAAAATTCTTTGGTAAAAAAGCATCAAAAGGGGTTAACCCTGATGAAGTTGTAGCCATTGGAGCTGCGATTCAAGGTGGTGTATTATCAGGAGATGTAAAAGATGTATTGTTATTAGACGTTACACCTTTATCATTAGGTATCGAAACTATGGGTAATGTGATGACTAAATTAATCGAGTCAAACACAACGATACCAACTAAAAAATCACAAGTTTTCTCTACTGCTGCAGATAACCAACCAAGTGTTGAAATCCACGTATTACAAGGAGAAAGAACGATGGCTGCGGATAACAAAACTATCGGTCGTTTCCACTTAGATGGAATTCCACCAGCACCAAGAGGTGTTCCTCAAATTGAAGTTACTTTTGATATTGATGCTAATGGTATCATTAAAGTTTCGGCTACAGATAAAGGAACTGGTAAATCACATGATATACGTATCGAAGCTTCATCTGGCTTGACCGCTGAAGAAATCGAAAGAATGAAAAAAGATGCTGAGATGAATGCTGATGCCGACAGAATTGCAAAAGAAAGAGCAGAAAAATTGAACGAAGCTGACAGTATGATTTTCCAAACAGAAAGTCAATTGAAAGAATTGGGAGATAAAATTTCTGATGACCATAAAGTAGCTATCGAATTAGCTTTGACAGAATTGAGAATGGCACACCAAAATCAAGATTTGGAAGCTATCCAAAAAGGTCTTGACAATGTAAATGCAGCGTGGAAAACAGCTACTGAAGCAATGTACGCTCAAGGTGAAGCTGGTCAGGCGCAAGAGGCACAACCTCAAGCTGATAATTCCGGAGATAATACACAAGATGTAGAATTCGAAGAAGTAAAGTAAGTTAGTCAACCAAATTTGTAAAGCAAAATTTTGTGATTAGCTTTTTCCGAGCTTGACTCGGAATCCATAAAAGAAAACCGGGTAAGCAATTACCCGGTTTTTTTATTTTTATTTCTTTCCAAACATTTTTACAATTACTACTACATGTGGAAAAGTTATTGAAGCAAGAAACGAAAAGAATAAGGCATTGAATATTTTTTGATCTTTAAATATAAAGTAAAGTAAAGCGATACCTATTAATGATACAATCCAATAAAAAAATGCGGAACGAAAATATAATTTAAAATTATTTAAGCTAACGTTACCAAAAAGAAAGGTAATTTGATCCATCATTGAAGGAATACTGTGCCAAAATATAAAGTATAATGCAAAACCCCATATTAGTGTAGATACTTTAAAAATAATTGAAAACACAAATAGATAAAACAGTTCTTTAAAGAAGTAGTTTTTGAATCTTTCAATTTTGAAATAGAAAAAGATACTTAAGAAAGTAAAAAGACTCAAAAGGATTTTTAGAATAAGTAAAAAATAAGAAATAGGAACTTTTATACCAGTTATAGCAAGTATTATATTTTGAACTTCTTCTGCATGGAATGTAAAAATTAAAAAGAGAATTAGTAATCCATACACTAATTCAAATAGTAACCTTAATGTTTTCATATCCGTTTTAAGAAGTTTATTCCATTGTTGCTCACCAAAATGATATCCACTAATAATAATAAATAAAGTCAAAGCTAACCACGGAATAATATAAAAAAGAGTAGCACCCATAAGAACTATAATAACATAATACAATAAGATTTTATAGATATTTTTGACTTTATTGTTAGAATTTACATTTTTTATCAAAGCTAAATCGTTTGCGCCATGCAATATTCCAAACGAAAGTATTAATATAAATCCTACAAATAATTGAAACTCATTTGAAAAAAATGAATTCACCCATAAACCAATAAAGCTTGCTACAATTGCGAAGTTTGAATATTTTGGCATCTGATTTTAAATTTTGTTTAAAAATAAACAAAAAAAAACAACAAAAATGTTTTTTATTTTGTTTATATTTTTTTAGTTTTACTTAAACAATTAATAATTTAAATTAAAATTTATGACAAATTTTTTATTTTCTACATCGCTTATTGCGAAAATGTTACCAACTGATTATGTTGGATTTACTTTCTTTGTTGGCTGTATGGCTATGATGGCTGCTTCAGCCTTTTTCTTTTTATCACTAAGTCAGTTTGATAAAAAGTGGCGTACTTCTGTATTAGTTTCAGGTATAATTACCTTTATTGCTGCAGTACATTATTTTTACATGAGAGATTATTGGGCTAGTTTTGGAGAATCTCCAACATTTTTCCGATATGTAGATTGGATCTTAACTGTGCCATTAATGTGTCTTGAGTTTTATTTAATACTTAAAGTTGCTGGTGCAAAGAAGAGTTTATTATGGAAAATGATTTTCTATTCAGTAGTAATGTTAGTAACTGGTTACTTTGGAGAAGCTGTTTATCCTGGAAGTGCTGCACTTTGGGGATTCATTTCAGGAGTAGCTTATTTTGCAATAGTATATGAAATCTGGTTGGGTGAAGCATCAAAATTAGCTAAAGCAGCTGGTGGAAATGTTTTAGAAGCGCACAAAATTTTATGCTGGTTTGTATTAGTTGGATGGGCTATTTACCCATTAGGTTATATGTTAGGAACTGAAGGTTGGTACACAAGCATGTTAGGTAAAGGAAATGTAGATGTTGCCTATAATATCGCTGATGCAATTAACAAAATTGGTTTTGGACTAGTTATTTACTCTTTAGCAGTAAAATCTCAAAAAGACTAAACTTTTATATTTTAAATTACAGACCGTCAAGTTTAACTACTTGACGGTTTTTTTTATTTAACATTTACCGAATAAATTATTTTGTACATTGGCTTACTGTTTAACCTATTATTTCATACTATGAAAAAAGTATTTTTATTTCTATGTGTTGGTTTGCTGACTTTTAATGGCTTTAGTCAGAAAAAGAAAAGCAATACCAAAACACCAACTTCAGCCTCAGCCTTACCTAAAGTTGACAACCTGCAAGTTGAAATTAAAAATGGAAAATTTCAGGTTACCATTAGTGAAAAAGGAAAAACCAATGAAGCGCTAATTGTAAAAGATGTTGATGCTGCATTTACACCTAAAGACTGTAAATTGAGTTCATTTACGGTAAGTGGAGTAAAATTGTATTTACTCACATGGACAGAACTTAACACAATTAAAACACCAAAAAAGACTGAAGATAAAACCACAATCTATACTGTAATCTATGAAATTACTTCCAAAAAACAAGTGTATTCTAATTACCAGTTAACAAATCACATTAAGGAAATAGTTTCTTTAGGAGGAACAGCCGCCACTGAAACACAGGAAAAAATGAGAAGAGAAGGTTTTGAATTTGTACTAAATCCCGATGGTTCTATAACACAGAAAAATAAAACACAACAAACTACTTTTGTTTACGACAAAGTTAAAATGGAGTTCAAAAAGAAATAAAAAAATCCTCTCAGAAATGAGAGGATTTTTTTATTAGATAACTTTAATATTTATTCTGAAACCTTTATCTCAAATGTTTTTTCCCAGTTTTTTCCCGTAACAAATATGGTGTTTGTCTTTTTGTTGTAGGCAATTCCGTTTAATACTTCGGCTTCTTTATTAGTTACTTTAGCACGCAAAGCTGATAAATCCATTACCGCTTCAACAGCACCAGTTTGTGGATTAATTACAGCAATAGCATCTTTTTGCCAAATATTACCATAGATTTTTCCGTTTATCCACTCCAATTCGTTAACGCTTTTAATTTTACTATCATTTGTATAAACATTAATAAAATCGGTTAGCTTTTGCGTTTCCGGATTCATCGTCCAAATCTTTTCTGTTCCGTCCGAATGATAAATGTTTTTTCCGTCATTTGTCATTCCCCAACCTTCCACTTTTTTGTCATACTGAAAAGTTTTTAGTTTTTTTAAGGTTTTAGCGTCATAAATAAAACCTTCGCCGTTTTCCCAAGTCAATTGGTATATTTTGTCATTAAGAACGGTTATTCCTTCTCCAAAATATTGTGGGTCTAAATCTACTCTTTTAAATATTTTTCCAGTTTTATAATCAATTTTAGCAAAATAAGATTTCCCTTTTAGTCCAGTACTTTCTAATAAAGTATCTTGATAGAATTCAAAACCTTCTGTAAATGCATTTATATCATGCGGATAAGTATTTACAACAGTATATTTCATTAATTTAGGAACAATTCCCGACGCTACTTCAACTCTGGTCTTGGTCGAAACCGTATCGCCTTCAAAATAAACCAATGCTTTTATGTTTTGATACCCTAATTTTTTTCCGCTCAAATCCAAAACGAATTTGCCATTGCCTTTTACTGATGAAATTCTTTTATCATTCACAAAATAAGCAATACTGTCAATGCTCTTGTTTTTAGTATTCAATAAGGAAAAATCAACTTTATCGGTTGCCTGGTACATCGGTTTTAAGTTGTTTTCATCAAAGCTGAAATAGTTTTCTTTATCTTTTTGACTATCACCACAACTGGCAATATTTAGTGCTAATAAAATGGTAATTAATGGGTTATAAAGTTTCATTTTGTATTATTAATTTTTCACTCACAAATATATTTATAAAGCTTTTAAATCCTTGCAAAAAAATAAAAAGATTGTATATTTGCACCGGCAAGTCCTACACGACCAGCTCCTGCAAAATCCTCCAGGATGGGAACATAGCAAAGGTATGTGGTTGAGCGGTGCGATGTAGGTCGCTTGCCATTTTTTTCAAAATGATGTCCCGAATTAATCGGGATTTTTTATTTTTACACCATATGGTTTTATCATGGCAAATAGTACGATTTCAACTCAAGGAAACCTTTGCCATTGCTTACGGAAATTACACACACAGAGAAGCTTTAATCATCACACTTGAAAAGAGTGGAAGCAAAGGTTATGGCGAATGCACTTCCATCGATTATTATCATATTAGTCTTGCGGATTTCGAAGTAATTTTATCCAAAATAAAAGCACAGATTGAAATCCAAAACATACTACATCCAACCGATTTTTATGTTTTCCTTTTAAAATTAGAGTTGCCAAGTTTTCTTCGCTCTGCTTTAGATTGCGCTTATTGGGATTTGTTTGGCAAACTGGAAAAGAAAAGTTTTTTGGAATTGAATAACATTGATTTTACAAAGCTTCCGGAATCTTCAATTACAATTAGTGTTGATTCTGTTGAAAATCAAATTAAAAAGATTGAGAAATCAGTTTGGACAAAATTTAAAGTTAAATGCAATCATTTTGATGAAAATGATATTTCCAAATTATTAGAATTGAATGCAACTATTGCGCTTGATTCTAACGGAAGTTTTACTAAAGAAAATTGTCTTTGGTTACAAGAGAATCAACTTGTTTCAAAATTTACTTATATCGAGCAACCAATGAAACCGGGTTCTGAAAATTATGAAATATTGAAAGCTGATAAATTCTCCAATTGGATGGCGGATGAAGATTGCCAGGATGTTTCTGCTTTAAAAGATTTACAACAACATTACCGAAGCATCAACATCAAACTCGTAAAATGTGGTGGATTGACACCAGCTTTAGAGATGATTGCTGTTGCCAAAGGATTAAATTATAAAATCATGATAGGCTGTATGACCGAATCTACCATTGGAATCTCAGCTGGAGCAGCTTTAGCGCCGTTTTGTGATTATGCCGATTTGGATGGGGCGAATTTAATTGCGAACGACATTGCTAAAGGAAGTGAAATCGTAAATGGAAAAATTCTTTTGTGCGAAAATCACGGTTTGGGTATTAGAATAAACTAATTATCTTTAGACGAAAATAGAATATAGAACAAAGAACATAGAAAATAGAGAGAATGAGATTGCTTCGTTCCTCGCAATGACATTATGAGCAAAGTAGTTTTAATCACAGGTGGTTCCTCTGGAATTGGGAAAGCCATAGGCGAGTTTTTATTTCACAAAGGATTTACCGTTTACGGAACGAGTCGCAATCCGGAGAAAGTTATTAATTCGGTATTTCCTTTGATTGCGTTGGATGTTAGAAATGTCGAAAGCATTCAGCATGCAGTGGAGAAAGTAATTTCTATTTCTGAACGTATTGATGTGGTCATCAATAACGCAGGAGTTGGAATTACCGGACCAATTGAAGAAACATCAACGGATGAAATGCGGAATAATTTCGAAACCAATTTCTTCGGACCAATTGAAGTGATTAAGGCGGTTTTGCCACAAATGCGCGAACAAAAATCGGGTACGATTATCAATATTACTTCCATTGCTGGTTATATGGGTTTACCATACCGAGGCATTTATTCGGCGTCAAAAGGCGCACTCGAATTGGTTTCGGAAGCCATAAGTATTGAAGTAAAACCGTTTGGAATCAATATTGTCAACATTGCGCCAGGAGAATTTGCAACCGATATTGCGGCGCATCGTTATCATGCGCCAATACTTGAAAATTCCGCATACAAACCGGCTTATGAAAATACGTTAGGCATGATGAATTCACATATGCACAGTGGTGAAGATCCAAATGATTTTGCTAAAGAAGTGTATCATATCATTCAGGATAAAAACCCAAAGCTACATTATAAAATTGGTGCTTTTATGCAAAAGTTCTCTATTGTTTTAAAGCGGATTTTGCCTGATAGAGTTTATGAAAGTATGTTGATGAATCATTATAAGTTAAGTGATAAGTAATAAGGGAAAAGGGATAAGAAAATAAGTTTCCTATTTTGAATTTGGAGTTGTACTTTTGCACATCTCTGCGTGAGGGATAGGAGCAAAGTGCCATGCACTGCGGATAGCCCGACCCGAAGGGACACGCCAAACTAATTTAAACACACAACTATTTAAAAATAAAATTTATGAAATTTTTTATTGACACAGCTAATTTAAATGACATCAGAGAAGCACAAGCACTTGGTGTTTTGGATGGAGTAACAACAAACCCTTCGTTGATGGCAAAAGAAGGAATTACCGGAAAAAACAATATTTTGAAACACTATGTTGACATTTGCAATATTGTTGATGGTGATGTAAGTGCCGAAGTAATTGCGGTTGACTATGACGGAATGATTAAAGAAGGAGAAGAGTTGGCTGATTTACACGAGCAAATTGTGGTAAAATTGCCAATGACCAAAGAAGGTGTAAAAGCCTGTAAATATTTTTCGGACAAAGGAATTAAAACCAATGTTACTTTAGTTTTCTCTGCTGGTCAAGCATTATTGGCAGCTAAAGCGGGAGCAACCTATGTTTCTCCGTTCTTAGGAAGATTAGACGATTGTTCTACCGATGGTTTGGCATTGATTCAGGAAATCCGTGATATTTATGATAATTACGCTTTTGAAACTCAAATTTTAGCAGCTTCTATTCGTCACACGATGCACGTTGTGAATTGTGCTAAAATCGGTGCCGATGTAATGACAGGTCCATTATCATCAATTACCGGATTATTGAAACATCCTTTGACTGATATTGGTTTGGCGCAGTTCTTAGCGGATTATGCAAAAGGAAATAAATAATAATACTAGTATCTAAAATAAAAAAGTCCCGATTTAATCGGGACTTTTTTATTTCCAACAATCTAAAAATCCAACAATCTACTTCAAATTCTCTTCAAACTGCGAATCAAATATATTAGCAAACGCATTTTTGATTACTCCTTTGTTGTCAAGGATTATGGTACGATGTATTTTGTTGATTGCCCATTTATTTTTTATCGTTTCAAAATTAGAACAGTGCAATTCGGTTACACCACTGAATTTATAATTTTCTAGGGTTTTTTTCCAATCTTCTTCGCTGTCATTTATATTTACAGCTACAAAATTATATTGTGGGAATTTCGATTTTAGTTTAATTACTTTTAAATGAACAGCTTCTAAATGAGAATTTGCATTTTCTGTCCAAAAGAAGAATACTGTATTTGGTTTTGTCACAGTTGACAAAGAAACAGCATTGCCACTCGTGTTTATTAAAGGCACATCGGGTAATGTACCGCCAACTTTCAGCATTTGAATAGCATTGCATAATGTTATTATTTCATTCTTCTTACTCTTATCAGTAGAAAGTTTTTTATAGGAAGTCAAAAAAGTATTGTTATTGCTGATGTTCTGATCTTCGAGTAAATAGGTAAAAGCAATATTGTTGAGAATATTGTTTTTCACCTTTTGATTTTTAATCAAAGTATCAGCAATAGTCATTTTATTGATATTGGTTTTTAATGCTAAATCCTTTTCACTAAAATGATTATGATAATTTATTGTTCCCATGTTGTTAAGCATATGTGATAAATATATCACATAAGGCGAATAATTTGAAAGCTCATCATTGTTAAAATCAATGGTCTTTCTGTAGTCGTAATAATTTGTGGGCAATTTATCAATCATATCTTCACCGGTTCTAATTTTATGAACCAAAGGATATAATTCTTTTTTAGAGTAGTAGTTAAAATCTAAAGACGCTTTGGCAAAAACATCAAAATTATTACTCCATTTTATTTCTTGTTTTTTGGCCATATAAAAAGAAGTTTCTTTTGAATAAGTTGAATCTATTTCTTTTGAAAAAGATTCAAAATTTTCATCAAATGTTTTAAACATTTTGCTTTTGTCTTTTTCATTTCTCAAATACATTTCCATGAGAAAATTGTTTTTCTGATCGCCATGACCACAAAATACAACTGACTCATCAAAATCTTTTGAATTAACACGAACCATGATACTGTCGTTTTTATCAAAATATACATATTGATATTCGGGTTCGTGTTTGAAAGTATATAATCCGGGAGCTAGTGAATCGAATTGCGTGAAGAAGCGGTTGTTCTCGTCAAGTTTTAAGGTGTCTATAACTTCATTGTCTTTGCAGAAAAGTACATATGGATTATTAGGATTTACCACTTCACCACCAAAATAAGCGACATATTCGCAACCTTTAAATTCACTTTTACACGAACTTAAAAGAGTTATTAGTGGCAGGAAAAGAAGTATGTTTTTTATGTTTTTAAACGTATGCATTCATATGAGACTTATAAACAAAAATATTTCTATATAATGGAATATACTGTTAAGCATTCGTTAAATAAAGTAATGTAAAAAAGGGAACACTATGCAATGAACACTGAACACTTTTGACTACTTTTGCAAAAAATTTATAAAATACAATTCATGTTAACTGTAAATAATTTATCAGTCCAGTTTGGTAAAAGAATATTGTTTGACGAAGTAAACACAACATTCACACAAGGCAATTGCTATGGTGTGATTGGTGCTAATGGTGCCGGAAAATCGACTTTCCTTAAAATTCTCGCCGGCGATATCGACCCAACTTCGGGTAGAGTTTTTCTAGAACCAGGAAAACGTATGTCGGTGTTGAACCAAAATCACAATATGTTCGATGAGCATACTGTTTTGGAAACCGTGATGATGGGAAATAAAGTGTTGTTTGCAGTAAAATCTGAAATGGATGCTTTGTATGCCGATTATGATGATGCTAATGCAGACAGAATAGGAGAGTTGCAGGTGCAGTTTGAAGAAATGAACGGTTGGAATGCCGAGTCTGATGCTGGTGCGATGCTTTCAAATCTTGGTATTTCTGCCGATATGCATTATACTTTGATGAGTGAAATGGAAGGAAAACTGAAAGTCCGCGTGCTTTTGGCGCAAGCGCTTTTTGGTAATCCTGATGTATTGGTAATGGATGAGCCTACGAACGACCTGGATTTTGAAACAATCTCTTGGTTAGAAAACTTCTTAGCGAATTATGAAAACACTGTAATCGTGGTTTCTCACGACCGTCACTTTTTGGATGCTGTTTGTACGCATATTTCGGATATCGACTTTTCTAAAATCAATCATTACTCAGGTAACTATACTTTTTGGTATGAGTCAAGTCAGTTAGCAGCTCGTCAAAAAGCGCAGCAAAACAAAAAGGCGGAAGAGAAGAAAGCCGAGTTGGAAGAATTCATCCGTCGTTTTAGTGCCAACGTAGCCAAATCGAAACAAGCTACTTCGCGTAAGAAGATGATTGAGAAACTGAACTTAGACGAAATCAGACCTTCAAGCCGTCGTTATCCTGCGATTATTTTTGATGTGGAAAGAGAAGCCGGAGATCAAATTCTGCATGTTCAAGGTTTAGCTGCTTCTGCAGATGGTGATGTATTGTTTAAGAATGTCGATTTGAATATGGCCAAAGGCGATAAGGTTGTTGTGTTCTCAAAAGACTCACGTGCTACGACAGCTTTCTATGAAATATTAAACGGAAATCAAAAAGCAGATGCCGGAACATTTGATTGGGGAATTACAACGACACAATCTTATTTGCCGAATGATAACAGTTCGTTTTTCACCGACGGAAGTCTGAATTTAGTAGATTGGTTACGTCAGTTTGTGAAAACAGAAGAAGAGCGCGATGAAGTTTATGTTCGTGGATTCTTAGGGAAAATGATTTTCTCAGGAGAAGAGGCTTTGAAAAAATGTACCGTATTATCAGGAGGAGAAAAAGTACGTTGCATGTTATCTCGAATGATGATGATACGTGCCAACGTTTTGATGCTTGATGAACCCACCAATCACTTGGATTTGGAATCGATTACGGCTTTTAACAATTCGCTTAAAAACTTTAAAGGGTCGGTGTTGTTTACGACACATGACCACGAGTTTGCACAAACGGTTGCCAACAGAGTATTAGAAATTACTCCAAACGGAGTTATAGACAGATACATGACTTTTGATGAATATCTTGATGATGAGAAGATTCAGGAAATGAGAAAGAAGATGTATAACTAATATAAAAACTCCCAGTGAAAGCTCGGGAGTTTTTTATTATTTTCTAGTTATTGGAAAATGCAGAATACCCATTTAACATCATTCTCTTAGAAAAGCTGATTTGGCATTAGAATCTGGCAGGCGAGTGTCAAATATTTGAAGAATCCGTAAAATGAAAAGCTGTTTGAGCGAAGCGAGTTCTTTTCATTTAGGATTCAAAAATAGATTTGACCGCCGAAGATTCAGAGCCTTGACTTTTTGTTTCTTTTGGGTCAAGCCAAAAGAAAGATAACATTATCGCAGTTACTAGGGTGAAATTAATAGTACTGATTTTAATTACCCTACCTTGCCACAACTTGTCAATTCAAGTGCTGAAGTATGGAAGCGGATTTTGAAGACTTGATTACAGGATTTTTAGACAATGGTATTGGAATTTCTGAACACTTTTTAAGTGCTGGACTGTGTGAACACTTAGCCTCTAATTTATTGCTGTTGCATGAGGATGACGAACTCAAGCCAGCAGGAGTAGGTAATGACAGTTTGTTACAACACAGCCAATTGATACGCAAGGACCGAATTTACTGGCTTGATAAAAAGCACAATGACCCTTATGAAAACCAATTCTTTGAAAAGATGGATGCTTTTGTGGCCTACTTAAACGCCACTTGTTATGCCAACATTCAGAGTTATGAATTCCACTATTCACTTTATGAAGCGGGCGATTTTTATATAAAGCACCTCGACCAGTTTAAGGACAATGCCAGCCGACAATACTCGATGATTTCGTATCTAAATCCTGATTGGGTAGGAAAGGATGGAGGAGAACTACTCGTTTACCAAACCGATGCAAACCAAATGATTGCACCTACTCAGGGCAAAACGGTTTTCTTTAAAAGTAGTGTACTCGAACATGAAGTTATGGTTACGAACGGTAGGAGAATGAGTATTGCGGGTTGGTTGAAGAGGTGATAGTAAGAGGAAAACATATAGTGAACCTTCTAAAGGTTTATCAAAAGTTGTCACAAAAATTATTGTGTTGAAAATTTTGTGACAAAAACTGGCGCAAAAATAATCCTATTTAAAATTTTGTGACAAAAACTGGCGCAAAAAAAATTTTTAAAAAAAAATTGCGCCAATTTTTGTGGCAAAAAAAATATTTGGAAAAAAATTGCGCCAAAAAGTGTGCAAAATTTTTTGCTTTGAAAAAATTGCCACAAATAAAATTGGAGTGAAGTTGATCGTTGTAGAACAGAAAAATAACACTAGTAAACGGGATTGTTGGAGGAATTCGTTGATTACTTATCAGCGTAATTTCGTTTTATTTGATGATGCTTTTTTAAAATTAATTTCTGCACTATATTCTTCCCTTGGCTCTTCAGCTAAGAACAAGTTCAATTCTTTTTTGTTATTAAAGCCTCTAATTTTTTCTTTATACAAAGCTGCTATAGTTGGATTTTCAATTTCTAGTTTTCTTTTTTTACTGATTTCCAAAAACTCTTTTTCCATATCAATACCTAAATATCTTCTATTAGCAAGATTGGCTGCTATGCCTGTTGTGGAACTGCCTGCAAAAGGGTCTAATATCCAAGCGTTTGGTTTGGTAGAAGCCAAAATAATTCGAGTTAGTACAGCTAACGGTTTTTGAGTTGGATGTTTGCCACAAGATTTTTCCCAACGAGCAATTGCTGGAAGTTTCCAAACATCTTTCATTTGTTTGTTGCCGTTGAGTTGTTTCATTAACTCATAGTTATAGTAGTGTGGTACTTTTTCTTTTTTGCGTGCCCATATGATTATCTCTGTGGAATGGGTGAAGAACCGACATGAGAAATTAGGCGGAGGATTGTTCTTTTCCCAAGTAACAACATTAAGGATTTTAAAATCCAACTCTTGCAGGATTTGCCCAATCGAGAATATATTGTGATAGGTACCACTTATCCAAATAGTCCCATTGTCTTTGAGTTTGTCTCTGACTAGCTTTAACCAATTACGATTGAAATCATTTATAAAATCAAATCCTTCTGATTTGTCCCATTTGCCTTTGTTGACCGAAACTATTTGACCGCTTTGAATAGACAACCCATTATTGGAAAGAAAATAAGGAGGATCTGCAAAAACCATATCAAAATTGTGCTCAAACTGAGGCAAAAACTCCATTGTGTCGCCTTGCAACAAGTAGAAGTTTTTGTCTTTGGATTTGAAATAGGGTTTGAGCATCTGGTAAAAACATTATATTGCGAATATAATAATTAATCGAAAACAATTTATAGATATTTTCTTAAAAATGCTACTAATTGTATGTGGTGTAGAATTTAACATTTGGTCATCTTTGAAAGAATGAAAACTGAAATATTAATACAGTTCGGAAATAGAGTCCGTGAATTGCGTACCCAACGCAATTGGTCTCAAGAAGAGTTAGCCGAGAAAACCGGTTTCCATAGGACCTATATTGGTATGGTTGAGC